>Ga0099364_10000176_pt1 | contig 107482 bp, 96 predicted proteins | sample TergutTh196P3_FD_73070 | JGI IMG/M metagenome (GOLD analysis project Ga0099364, IMG submission 73070) | Microcerotermes parvus P3 segment gut microbial communities from Pointe-Noire, Republic of the Congo - Th196 P3 | ecosystem: Host-associated > Arthropoda: Insects > Digestive system > Gut ...
GTCTGCCGCCGGAGGGCTGTGTGGGGGGGGAAGGGATCGGCTACGTTTGTCCTGCCGGAACGATCAACTGGAAAGGCAAAATACACGATCCTGCTTCGGGCGAAACGTGCGCTCATGCCAACGCACGTTTCACGGCTCCTGCGTCGCAATGTCCCGCCATCGACAAGGAATGGGAAAATCCTGCAGGCGTACCAATCTCAGCATTCCTTTTCGGCGGTCGCCGTCCGAACACCGTACCCTTAGTACATGAAGCCATGAACTGGAATCACGGCGTATTTATGGGTTCTATTGGCGGCTCAGAAGTTACAGCTGCCGCTATCGGGCTGAAAGCTGGCGTTCGCCGCGACCCGTTCGCTATGCTTCCTTTCTGCGGATACAATATGGGCGACTACTTCGGTCACTGGATCAAAATCGGCTTACATCCGGGCGCACAATTGCCTAAGATTTTCTATGTGAACTGGTTCCTCAAGGACGAAAACGGTAAATTTTTATGGCCGGGTTATGGTGAAAACAGTCGCGTACTGGCTTATATCTTTGACCGTTGCGACGGCAAGGGCGAAACGGCAGATACTACTATCGGCAAAGTTCCCGCCCCGGGTGCAATCAATATCGAAGGGTTGGCAGGCGTAGACGAAGACAAGATGGCAAAACTGCTTGAAGTGAACAACGATAATTGGATAGCGGAGATTCCTCTTATTGAAGAGCATTATGCCCGCTTCGGCAGCCATATTCCGGAAGAATTATTCGTCGAACTTGACAGACTGAAAAAACGCCTGGGAATGTAAAACCCTGGCAGGACAAGGTGATGGGCTTTAACCGTCTTCTGCCAATATTACGTCTTACGGGACAAATTACCTTATAAAATTAGTCATCACCTTTTGTTCTTTTTCAGGTGCTGGGATCTGCTGCTTTGCAAGGTTAACGGCTTTCATCAACCATGCCATGTTTTTCCCCAGTATGCGCATAATCTGCACTCCTTCTTCATCTTGCAGAGACTCCCCTACGGTGCGCCCATGAATCACTCCCCAGTAGTTGGAAGAAGGCATAAACATTTCGGCGTATTGCAGGTATTTGTTCAGCTGGTCAAGCGTGGGAATCCCTCCCGACCGACGCACGGCAACCACTGCTGCACCTGTTTTGTGCCGGAAAAATCCGCCATTGGCATTCGATACATAAAACAAACGGTCAAGAATTGATTTCAACGTCCCATTCATACCTGTCCAGTAAACGGGTGAACCGAGCAGCAAACCGTCAGCATTGATTAGCTTCGGAATAATTTCGTTCAGTATATCATCCGTCGCACAACGCCGGTTTTGTAATTCGGCGCATTGCCCACAAGCCAGACAACCACGTATCTGTCTATGGCCAACATGGATAAGTTCCACTTCTATTCCTTCTTTTTCCAACTCATTGATCACCGTTTGCAACGCAAAAACCGTATTCCCTTTTTTTCGCGGACTTCCATTGATCGCAATTACTTTCATTGATTTATCCTCCTCTATTTTTAAAATTAAAATTGAACAAACATACATAAAAAAATTCTATTTGGCAACGTGTCGAACAAAAAATTGAGAAGTGTTGACTTTGAACTTTCTTGTTGTTTTGTTTAATTATTATTATTAAATATAAACAAATATTAAAAAAATGTATATCTTTACCCCGAATTTCGACTTTAAAAGGCATAATGTTAAAAAAACTAAAATTTTTGATTTGTTTAATTTGTCTGTTTTTTTCTTGTAGTAAAGAAAATACATACCGGATAAAAGTGAATCTTGCGAATCTGCAAGCGCAAGATGTATTTTTGGTATATGAGAGAAGCGAATCAAAGACAGTAGATACGGTTTCGTACAATGGGACAGGAGCGTTTGTCTTTATGCACGAACAAGGAGATTACCGGACACTTACACTTTATTACGATAATTTTTCGCGTTGGATTACTGTTTACCTTGAAACACCTCAACAGATTGTTATTTCCGGTGACGCCTTTTTCCCCGAGTTAATACAAGTAAAAGGAGGCAGGATCAACGAATTGCTTTCCGAGTTTCGGAAAAGTTCAGTTGCTTTGTTAAGAGAGCAGGCGATTCTTTCAAATACAAACGATACGATTCAGGACATGTTGGCTGGAAATACGATCAAGGCAGTGCGCCTCGCAACCATTAAACATGAACTGCGCCTTCAAGCAGAAGCATTTATCGAAAAAAAGCCGGATGAAGAAGCTGCAGCGATTCTGATCAAGGAATATTTTACCGATCCGAATAATCCGCTTCTGATGGATAACCTTTTGAATATCTTACATCCGACTTTAGATGATTTTTATATCGTTCAGGATTTGAAGAACTATACTGAAAAAGCAAAACAGACCATTGTAGGAGCCAAAGCGCCCGATTTTAATGTACGGAACATCTATGGGCAGACTTTTAGCAGGGATTCTTTTTCAAATCAATATTTTATATTGGCATTTACAACCATGTGGAGCGATATGTGTCAGACAGAAGAACTATATCTCGACGAAATTATTTCCTCGTTTTCAAAAGACAGTCTGAGTGTTATGCTCGTCAGCTTAGACGAAAGCCCGCAGGAGTTGCGGAGATTGATCCGTGCCGACTCAATTCAATGGAATATCGTTCCGGACTCAATCGGACAAGCAATCGGTTTGTTGGATTTATACAATGTAAATGTTTTGCCACACTGCTTTTTGATGAATAAAGAAGGCTATATTGTGTTGAAAACCGAAAATGGATCAGAGCTTAAACATGTGTTGGAACAATTAATTCCAAAGAAAAAAGGATAATCGTTTGTTATTGAGATAATTATATGCGCCTATTAAAAGCTTCTTGCCGTGTTAGTTAAAACGTTCGCAGCCGCTGTACAAGGTATATCAGCCACTGTGATTACCATAGAGGTAAGTTGTACCAAAGGGATTCAATTCTTTTTGGTCGGATTGCCTGATGTTGCCGTACGTGAAAGCCACGAGCGGATTATCTCGGCTTTACAAGTCAATGGTTTTAAATTTCCCCGTAACAGAATTGTTATTAATATGGCGCCGGCTGATATTCGTAAAGAAGGATCTGCTTATGACTTACCTTTAGCCATAGGTATTTTGGCATCAGCAGGAGAAATCGGAATTGATTCCGCACGTTTAGAACATTATATGCTGATGGGTGAACTTTCTTTGGATGGGAGTCTTCAACCCGTCAAAGGCGCCTTGCCGATTGCTATCAAAGCACGGGAAGAAGGATTTAAAGGATTGATTCTTCCTAAACAAAATGTATGTGAAGCGGCGGTTGTCAATAATTTGGATGTCTATGGAGCAGAAAGTATCAAAGAAGTCATCCATTTTTTTTGTGGAAAAGAAGGGCTTACTCCTACCGTGATTGATACCCGGAAACAATTCCACACACAACAACAGCAATTTGACTTTGATTTTTCAGAAGTCCGCGGACAGGAGAATGTGAAACGTGCCTTAGAGGTTGCTGCTGCGGGAGGACATAATGTCATTATGATTGGGCCGCCAGGAAGTGGAAAATCAATGTTAGCCAAACGGTTATCCTCTATTCTTCCTCCGTTTACCTTACAGGAAGCGCTTGAAACAACGAAAATCCATTCGGTTGCCGGAAAAGTGGAGAAAAACACATCATTACTGACACAACGTCCTTTTCGTTCGCCCCATCATACCATTTCCGATGTAGCCATGGTTGGCGGCGGAACGTTTCCTCAACCGGGTGAAATCAGCCTCGCTCATAACGGCGTCCTTTTTTTGGATGAACTGCCTGAATTTAACCGAAGCGTGTTAGAAGTGTTGCGCCAGCCTTTGGAAGATAGATATATTTCTATATCACGCGCCCGTTTTGCCGTGAATTATCCGGCAAGCTTTATGCTGGTTGCTTCGATGAACCCCTGTCCATGCGGATATTATAATCATCCGGAACGTCCTTGCCTTTGTGTACCGGGAAACGTACAAAAATACATGAACCGTATATCTGGCCCTTTATTAGACAGGATTGACTTACATATTGAAATCGTGCCCGTTCCGTTTGAAAAAATATCCGACCAACATCCTTCCGAACTGAGCCAGGCAGTGCGTGAGCGGGTTATCAAGGCACGCGAGATTCAAAGCCTGCGGTATGCTTCGGATAAAAACATCTATTGTAATGCACAAATGAGCTCTCGTCAGGTACACAAATATGCCGTACCGGAGAAAGAAGGTTTAAATCTTTTGAAAAATGCGATGCAACGGCTTAGCTTATCGGCTCGTGCCTATGATCGTATCTTGAAAGTATCCCGTACGATAGCCGACTTAGACAACAGCGAAACCATTCGTTCTCACCATCTTGCAGAAGCCATTAATTACCGTAACCTGGATCGGGAAAGCTGGGGTTTGTAATTTTTAAGTTGTGAATAATTGAATAATTGAATAACTGAATAAATCCGTTTTGCTATCTTTGTCCTTTCAAAAAAACAGTGATGACACGGAAATATGATTTTTTAGTTATCGGTTCAGGTATTGCAGGGATGAGTTTTGCGTTGAAAGTTGCCAACAAAGGCTCTGTGGCATTAATCTGTAAGTCAAGTCTGGAAGAAGCAAATACATACTTTGCGCAGGGAGGTATTGCTTCTGTAACAAACCTGATGGTCGATAATTTTGACAAGCACGTAGAGGATACACTGATTGCCGGAGATTATCTGAATGACCGTGTTGTGGTAGAAAAAGTTGTGCGAAATGCGCCTAAGCAAATTGAGAATCTGATTCGCTGGGGCGTTGACTTTGACAAAAACGAAAAAGGTGATTTCGATCTCCACCGCGAAGGGGGTCATTCGGAGTTTCGTATTTTACATCATAAAGATAAAACCGGAGCAGAGATACAAGCCAGTTTGATCCGGAGAGTTAAACAGCGCTCGAACATTACTGTGTTTGAAGATCATTTTGCCATTGAAATACTGACTCAACATCATTTAGGATTGATTGTTGCCCGGCAAACACCTGGTATCCAATGCTTCGGGGCCTATATCATGAATATTAAAACAGGACAGATCGATACATTTCTGTCGAAAGTGACATTGATGGCAACAGGCGGAGTGGGAGCTGTATACCGGACAACGACCAATCCTTTAGTCGCAACCGGCGATGGCATAGCGATGGTATACAGAGCAAAAGGAACAGTGAAAGATATGGAATTTGTTCAATTTCACCCTACAGCCCTTTATCATTCTGGCGACCATCCTTCGTTTTTAATCACAGAAGCCATGCGGGGCTACGGCGCCATACTACGGACACAGGACGGGAAAGAATTTATGCATAAATATGACCCCCGCCTTGAATTAGCTCCACGTGATATTGTAGCCCGGGCAATTGATAACGAAATGAAAAACAGGGGAGAAGATCATGTCTATTTAGATGTAACTCATAAAGATGCGAAAGACACAAAGAGACATTTTCCTACAATTTATCAGAAATGCAAGAATTTGGGTATCAACATAACGAAAGATTATATTCCGGTAGCGCCTGCGGCTCACTACCTTTGCGGAGGGATTAAAGTTGATTTGGATGCACGCACATCTATTCATCGATTATATGCTGCAGGCGAATGTACCTGTACAGGTCTTCACGGAGGAAACAGGCTGGCTTCCAATTCATTGATAGAAGCAGTTGTATATGCCGACGCAGCAGCCAGACACAGCATGAACGAAATGGACAGATTTGATTTCCAGACCAGCATACCGGACTGGGATGATAAAGGAACCCAACAAACGGAAGAAATGGTGTTGATCACACAAAGCTTGAAAGAAGTGGGACAAATAATGTCGACCTATGTGGGTATTGTCCGTTCGGATTTGCGTTTGAAACGGGCGTGGGTGAGGCTGGATATTTTGTACGAAGAAACTGAAAGTCTTTTTAAGCGTTCGATTGCGTCAAAAGATATCTGCGAACTCCGCAACATGATCAATGTTGGGTATTTGATTATGCGGCAAGCTATTGAGCGCAAAGAGAGTCGGGGACTACATTATACTTTGGATTATCCGCCTGTAATTAAGTTTTGAAAACGAACAAATCTCCAATAAAAAACAGAAAATGAAACAAATTAAAAATCAGCCAATAACCGGAAAAAAATTGGGGTCGCTCATTCTTGTACTGGGCTTTTTAGCAACGATGGTAACACAGGTAAAAGCTACAGATCCACCCAACAGTTCCACAATGTCTGAATCGTTAAACGCTTTAATTTTCAAAACAAAAAGCCTCAATTTGAGCCATTATCCCGATGAATATGCCTTTCAGATTGAACATGCGCTTCAAAAAGCAGAAAAACTTATCTCTCAGACTGGGTCTACAGACGATCAGTTAAATTTGGCCCGTCTGGAACTGCAAGTCGCATCAGACATGCTGGTAGTTGACTTGCAAAAAGCAACGATACCGGATTTGCAGTATTTGGTAAAAGTAGGCAAGCTCACTTATAAAGCATTAACACAAATATACTTAGACAGAATCATGCTGTATGATTATAACACGATCAAGCTTAATTCGGTCATGATGCTCAACCCTACTGCATTGGCTGACGCCGAAAAATGTGACGCATCATTTGCTTCCAATCCGGACGTGGCAAAGGGTATGTTCGGTATGCCGGTACTGGTCAAAGATAATATAAATGTAACAGGTATGCCTACCACAGCCGGTTCGGTAGCCTTAGCTGATAACTATGCTCCTTACGATGCCTCGCTTATTACAAGGCTAAAAGGCGCTGGCGCAATTATTTTAGGTAAAGCCAATCTGACGGAATTTGCCAATTATATCGCTACCCGCATGACAAGCGGTTTTTCCTCTTTAGGCGGACAAGTGCTGAACCCATACCGACCTGTCCGTTTGTTGGGCGATACCATCACACTCAACCCCAGCGGTTCATCAGCCGGCTCCGGCGCTGCTTCTGCCGCAGCATTGTCGGCAATCTCTATCGGTACAGAGACATCCGGCTCTATTCTCAGTCCAAGTTTTACAAATTCGATTGTGGGTATCAAACCAACGGTTGGACTGATCAGTCGCTATGGCGTTATTCCGATATCTTCGACCCAGGATATTGCGGGACCTATGGGGCGAAATGTTACCGACGTCGCCATATTACTTAACGCATTAACAGGCTTCGATCCCAATGACGATACCACACAAGCAATTGAAGAAGCAGGCGTGACAGGGGTGGACTATACAATGAGGCTGCGGTTAGGTGATCTTAAAGGAAAACGGATTGGTTTGGTAGGTATCCCTGATTCGGATCATGTGGCTTATGCACCGTTTCAACAGGCGTTACATGTATTGAAAGATGCAGGAGTTGAGATTGTTACCAAGCCGGATGGCGCCGCATTGACTTATTATAACCCGGACGATCCCGATGTTAATCCTCGTCCTCCAAGCGGCATTGTTTTTGATTATGACTTTGCCAAAGATCTGCCTGCCTACTTCGCAACACTGGATACGAACTATCCGATCAAAACAATGCAACAGGTTGTTGATTTCAACAATGCGTATATACAAACAGATTCTACTGCTTTTCCATTCGGACAGGCAATCCTGATACGATGCGCCGAATTGGATCTTGAAGCGCAAAGAGAACAATATCTGTCTGATAGACAAAAAGATATTGAGTATTCAAGAGATCATGGCATTGATTACCTGTTAAAAAAATATAATTTGGATTGCCTGGTTTGCACCAGCCGAAACGGTAGTACAACACTTATTGGTGCCAAAGCTGGCTATCCTACCGTAAGTATTCCCCTGTGCAATCCCGGTGGTACAATATATCCGATCAATTTACACTTTACCGGAGCTGCTTTCAGTGAAGCACAATTGATTGAATTTGCGTATGCAGTCGAACAGGCAACTCACTTCCGCATTGCTCCCGGTCTTGCCGACAAGAGCAGTCTAAGCGGCATAATCAGTTCTGCACAGGAACTTCCGGACGAGAAAAGGACATTAATCAGAGCTGTATATGATTCGGCTTTGGCAGTATATCATAACAACTTCGCCACACAAATGGAAGTCGACAAGGCAAACGATGAATTTCGTGCCGCTATGTCAGAAGCTCTTCGCTGATTTGATAAGGCTGAAACCGATCCGGCAGTAAAGACACTTCTTCTTTTCACAATATTCACGTCGTAATTGAATGATGGCTTGCGTATCGCCTGCATTTTTGACCGTTATTCCGGCATCGGAGAAATTCTTAATCAGACTGTTACTTTCCGGAGGGATATTTTCAAGCATGTGTAGCGCCTGGACACAATAATCAGGTTTCTGTTTCTTTTTTCCGTAGGCGAAAAGAATGGGAACAACGGTATTAATCAGGATAATATGGGTAGCTTTCAATCCGATTGTTTTTTTCTTCATGGGCGAAGTATACCGAAAGTGATAATGGGTATCCCAAAACTCCGACAAGGACACATCGAAACAGTTCTTTAACGTTTCCAACTGATTATCTTCCAATATTCGCGAAAAAAGCGTGTCATGATGCGTCCATATGGCAGCTAACTGGGCTAAACGCAGGTGCGGAAAATTGATGGGACGCATACGCAACTGCTTGATCAAACTATAATCAACCGGCTTCAGCTTGTATTTTTTCTGCAAGAATTGATATTCTTGTTGTAATAATTGGTAATAAGAATCGTCCAGTGTATCAGCTAATAAACCGGCTTGTCCAAAAAATAATGCTTCTATTTGCAGGCTGTTACAGCGTTGTCTGCGGATGGTTCGAAAAGGCAGGCTCCTGGCTAACCACTCAAAGGCGTCGCTGTTGTTTCCAAATCCAAAATTTCGCGTTAAAGTGATATAAAACGCTTCATTCCAGTCATCCTTATTCTGTTCCAACCTGATGAAAATATCGGATACTTTCCTTTCTAACCGTTCCGTCAACAAGGTATTCATCCACGTCGAAACAAGTAACGGTTCCACTTCATGAATCCGCTCAGCACAGGGCAGCGATTTTTCGCGTGAAAGCAGCCACTCCATATTGTTTTTTATCCTTTCCGGAATTTTCATGACAGCCTGTGGAATCATTTCTCCATCTGTGCGATAAGCCACCGCATCGTTTACTTCAACTACATGAAGAATGACGGAGTCGTAAGCTGGATTCTGGTCATGGTTATGATTTTTCCAGTCTGATGCTTTGCGATGTATTTCTATATTTCCAACCCATACAGTGTCGAAAACTTTAATTTTCGCATTGAAAAAATCAGGTCCTGCATCTGTATTCCGGATTCCAGGGTCGATAACAGTAACCAAAAAACCTTCCGTTGTTTCAAGGTCGACGACAGAATAAAGCCGGTATTTCCATACATATTGAAGAAATTGTTCCATATTTTTAGTATCCTTCATAAATTATTTCCCAAATCTAATACAAATTATTTATATTTGCAGTGTAAAAACTGATAAATTTTAAACTTATAACATAATTATGAAAGTAGCGCTTGTCGGATACGGAAAAATGGGTAAAGCCATTGAGAAAATAGTAATAGCAAGAGGACATTCTATTGTATCAATTATTGATATTGATAATCAGGAAGATTTTCAATCGGATGCATTCAAAAGCGCCGATGTGGCAATTGAGTTTACAACTCCTTCGGCGGCATATGATAATTATTTAAAGTGTTTTACTGCCGGTATTCCTGTAGTTGCCGGAACAACCGGTTGGTTGGAACATTTAGGAAAAATAAAAACTTTATGCGAAAACGAAGGAAAAACATTTTTTTATGCTCCTAATTTCAGTTTTGGCGTTAATATCTTTTTCGCAGTGAATAACTATGTAGCCAAACTGATGAACAACTTTCCCCAATATGATGTTTCTGTTTCGGAGACTCATCATATCCACAAGTTAGATGCACCAAGCGGAACAGCAATCGCTTTAGTAGAAGACATATTCAGGCATATAAGCCGGAAAAAACAATGGACAATGGAAAAAAAAAATAAACCGGACGACTTGTTTATCGAAGCAATCCGCGAAGGTGAAGTACCCGGAACACATGAAATAATATACGAATGTGAAAATGATTCTATATCAATCAAACATTCCTCAAAAAGCCGTATCGGACTTGCATTAGGTGTCGTGCTTGCCGCAGAATTTACGCTCGGAAAAAAGGGATTTTTAGGGATGAATCATTTACTGCATTTTTAAATTAACAACAGCATAGAATAATGAACAATCACTTTTATTGTCATTTTTTATCACTTTGAACGACTAATAAATATAAACGACTAATATAATTTTAAAATGAAACAAATTACAAAAAGACAGTGGATTAACTTCAGCGCCTGGGCTGTTATCTATATTCTTTTTTCCATCTGGATGGAAAATCTATGGTTGTTATTGGGTGTGATTGTGTTAATAGATATTTTCCTGACGAAATATATTCCCTGGGCGGGATGGAAAAAGGCTAAAAATCCGAAAGTACGTGAAGTCCTCGAATGGATTGATGATATTTTATTTGCATTAATAGCTGTATACATCATTAATTTGTTTGTTTTTCAGAATTATCAGATACCAACTTCTTCACTGGAAAAATCATTACTGGTAGGCGACTATCTTTTTGTGAGTAAGTTGAGTTATGGTCCAAGAGTGCCTAATACGCCTATATCGTTTCCTTTGGTTCAGAATACGCTACCCATCCTGAACTGCAAATCTTATCTTGAATGGCCTGAATGGGGTTATAAACGGGTGAAAGGGATTGGAACAGTGAAACGAAACGATATTGTAGTTTTTAATTTTCCTGCCGGAGATACAATTGCTTTATATGAACAAAATCCTGACTTTTATAACTTGGTGGAAAGGGATGGAAGAGACAATGTGCTGCTCAATAAAGCCAGGTATGGAGAAATTATGTATCGTCCGGTAGATAAACGCGAAAACTATGTAAAACGCTGTATAGGAATGCCCGGCGATACATTATCTATTATAGACAATCAGGTATATATCAACGGAAGAGAAGCCTATAATCCTGAAAATATACAATTTAACTACTATGTGGAAACGGATGGCTCAATCCTTACAGAAGAACAGTTTCGTATGTTAGGTATAAACAAAAGTGATAGGGATTTGGTTTCTTCGAACTCCGGGAATCGCAATTTATTGTTATATCTGGGATTTGGCGAAGAGGGACGTATTGTTACTCCTGTTTATCGTCTTCCTATGACAAATAAGGCGTTAGAAATGGTCAAAAGAATGCCTACTGTCAAACAAGTTCGGATTGAACCGGATAATTTAGGAGGCACTACATATCCTACAGGATATTATACAGGTTGGACACGTGATAACTTCGGACCTCTATGGATTCCAAGAAAAGGAGAAACTATTCGGTTAGACGAACGAAACCTGGCGCTTTATCACCGTTGTATTCGTAATTACGAAAATAATACACTGGAAATTATGCCGGATGGAAGAGTTTTTATTAATGGAAATCCGGAAATGAGTTATACATTCAAATATGATTATTATTTCATGATGGGAGATAACCGGCATAACAGTTTAGACAGCCGTTCATGGGGTTTTGTACCGGAAGATCATGTGGTTGGCAAACCTATTTTAATATGGCTTTCATTAGATAAAGACCGTAGTCTTTTTAGCGGAGGCATCCGTTGGGAACGTATGTTCCGGATGGTACACGCTGATTAAAGGATAATTACGATTAATTGAATAATTGAATTTTGATCATTGAGTTGCGCGGCAGCACTTCTCTACAGTAATAATGAACATCGAGATTTAAAAACGTAAATGACCGCCGTTTATCTCTCTACAGCCTATCTTGCACCGGTTCAATACTATTGTAAATTATTTTCATTTGATACAGTAATGATGGAAGCAAACGAAAATTATCTAAAACAAACGTACCGGAATCGCTGCTTGGTTGCTTCCGCAAACGGTATACAATCGCTTTCCATACCGGTTGAAAACCCTCAAACAGATAAATGTCTGATAAGGGATATCCGGATTTCAGCACATGGAAACTGGCGGCATTTGCATTGGCATGCATTGGTGTCAGCTTATGGAATGAGTCCCTTTTTTGAATATTACAGGGACGATTTTGCTCCTTTCTATGAAAAAAAGTACCAATTCCTGTTTGATTTGAATGAACAGTTACGATTAACGGTTTGTGAATTGTTAGATATACAACCTAATATAAATTTGACAGTTGATTATCAAACCGCCATTTCCAACGATTTTCGCTATATGATCCGTCCCAAACATGCAGGGATGGACAATTCTTTCGAACCGCAACCTTATTATCAGGTTTTTCAGAAAAAATACGGTTTTCAGCCCAATTTAAGTATTATCGATCTACTTTTTAATATGGGTCCGGAATCTGTATCAGTACTGCAGCGTTCAGTCAAATAATATCTTATTTTTTATTTTCTTTCAAATGCAGCATCAAAAGCAAGCGTTGATGGTTTGAAATCAATTTTCTTTACAAATTCACATGCTTCACGTGCGCCATGTTCACGATCCATTCCACTGTCTTCCCATTCAACGGATAATGGACCCTGATAACCAATGTCATTTAATGCCCGAATAATCTCTTCAAAGTTGATTTTTCCTCTGCCCAAACTCCGGAAATTCCAGTAACGACTCGGATTTCCAAAAGTAACATATCCGCCAAAAACTCCAGCCGGAGTTGGTTTATCGCTCCAGTACACATCTTTCATGTGTACATGAAAGATACGTTCCGCAAACTTATAAATAAAATCAACGTAATCAACTCCCTGGTATCCAAAATGACTGGGATCATAATTAAACCCGAAAGCAGGATGTTGATGAACAGCATCCAATGCACGAGCTGCAGTCACTGTATCGAATGCAATTTCTGTAGGATGTACTTCAAGAGCAAAACGTACTCCCAATTTTTGGTATTCATCTAAAATAGGTATAAAACGACGTGCAAAATCTTGAAATCCAGCTTCAATCATTTCGTCTGTCGTGGGAGGGAATGAATACAGATATTGCCATACTGAACTGCCGGTGAATCCGGCAACGGTATCTACTCCCAACATTTTTGCAGCATGAGCCGCTCGAATCAGTTCATTCGCTGCCCGTTGACGAACACTTTCCGGATCACCATCACCCCAGATATGATCAGGAAGAATAGCCTTGTGCCGGATATCAATGTTATCACAAACAGCCTGTCCAATCAAGTGTGAGGAAATGGCAAAGAGTTGCATGTCGTATTTTGCCAGCAATTCTTTGATACCAGAATAATAAGATTCATCAGTTTGACTGACATCCACATGACTGGGTAAGCCAAGTTCCAATCCATCGTATCCAAAAGCTTTTGCTTTTTCACAAATTGTCTCTAAAGAGAGATCTCCCCATTGAATGGTGTACAAAGTTACAGGACGTGCCATAGTTTTAAATTTTAAAAGTTCAAAATCAATTTCTAATTAGTTGCAAAGATAACATAATTATTAAAAATAATTTGTTATTAGATTAAAAAATATTATGATTTTGTTAGTATGTTGAAAATGTTAGAAAAATTCCCCCACTTTTCTTTTAAAATAGCTTATTCATAAATAAACTTACTTATATACAATTTTTAAACATCATCCGGACTAATAAATGAATTGATTAATAAATAAATATATAAATATTTTAAAAATGTTAATAAAATTTTGAACTGAAAAATAGATAAGCCCGAATACCATTCAAAATGGATATTAAATGTTGAAAAAATAAAAAAAAATATTTTTTTTTATGAGTAAATTATGAAAAAAGGAAAGAAACAAAATTTTTTAAGAAAATATTCTTTTTTTTAAAAAATTTTCAACAACATATAAACGTAATAGACCGAATTAAGAGGTATAAAAATCAAAGCGGAGGCAATTTAAAAAATTCCTCCGCTTCTGTACCCGGAGCCGGGGTCGAACCGGCATGGAAATGAATCCACTGGTGTTTGAGACCAGCGCGTCTACCGATTCCGCCATCCGGGCCTCTAAAGCAATGCAAAGATAGAAATAATTATTTTATAAAGAAAATAAATAAATTACAAAAAATTTCGTTTTCTTTGTAAATAATATAAAAAAGGAAAATAATATGGAAAATAATTATTGTGTAATTATGTGTGGTGGAATTGGTTCACGATTCTGGCCATTTAGCAGAGAAACACGACCTAAGCAATTTTTAGATTTCTTTGGATTGGGACGATCTTTATTACAAATGACAATAGATCGATTTACCAGGTTAATACCAAAAGAAAATATATATGTGGTTACAAATCAAAGGTACGCAGATTTAATCAAAAAGCAAATCCCATTTTTACAAGATAAACAGATATTATTAGAGCCTGCAAGAAGAAATACAGCTCCTTGTATTTCATACGCAGCCTATCACATTCATGCGTGTAATCCAAACGCAAATATTATAGTTTCTCCTTCAGACCATATGATTTTTAATGAAGATCAATTTATAGAAGATGTTAAAAAATCGTTGGAGTTTGTAAAAAATAATAAAGTACTGGTAACATTTGGTATTAAAGCAAGCCGACCGGAAACAAGTTATGGATATATTCAGAGCAGTGAAATTAAAATAGATGATTTTTTTAAGGTTAAGACATTTACTGAAAAACCAAATTTGGAATTAGCAAAAATATTTATGAATAGCGGAGAATTTTTCTGGAATTCAGGTATGTTTTTTTGGAACATTCAAACAATTATGGAAGCAATAAGAAAATATTTACCAGATATAGCTGCACGTTTCGATATAGGAATAGAATTTTTCAACACTATAGAAGAAAGACAATTTATTAAAAACAATTTTTCTTATTGTCCCAATATTTCAATTGACTATGGAATCATGGAAAAGGCTGATAATGTATTTATGTTATGCGTAGATTTTGGTTGGGCAGATTTAGGAACTTGGGGTTCAATATTTGAAATAGCAAACAAAGATAAATCAAATAACGCGGTATTAAATACGAATACTTTATTATATGAAGCCGAAAATAATATTGTTGCGTTAGAAAACAAAGAAAGATTGGTAGTCATACAAGGTTTAAAAGACTACATAATAGCCGAATCAGGTAATGTCCTAATGATTTGTAAAAAAGAAGAAGAAGAAATAATAAAATTATTTATGGCAGATGCAAATATAAAATTCGGTGAATTATTTAAATAAACTCATTTGAAGATGGCATTAAATTATATTTGGATAGGGTTTATTCTAATTTCTTTTGTTGTAGCAGTATGTAAATTAATATTTTTTGCAGATACCGAAGTTTTTACAGACATTATTTCATCAACCTTTGATTCGGCAAAAACAGGATTTGAGATTTCTATCGGATTAACTGGAATATTGTCTTTATGGCTGGGTTTAATGAAAATAGGAGAAAAAGCGGGATTAATTAAAAAATTTGCGAGTTTAGCTTCTCCGGTATTCAGTAAATTATTTCCCGAATTACCAAAAGATCATCCAGCTACGGGATCAATTTTTATGAATTTTTCGGCAAACCTTTTAGGCTTGGATAATGCAGCTACACCAATCGGCTTAAAAGCCATGCAGCAACTACAAGAATTAAATACTCAAAAAGACAAGGCGAGTAATTCGATGATTATGTTTTTATGTATAAATGCTTCAGGATTAACAATCATTCCAATTACGATAATGATGTACCGTGCCCAATTTAATGCTGCTAATCCTTCAGACGTATTTTTGCCTATTTTGTTAACAACCTTTTTTTCAACATTAGTGGCAATCATTTCGGTTTGTATCATGCAAAAAATTAATATATTTCAAAAAAATTTACTTTTATTTTTTGGGAGTTTGATCATATTCATTAGTAGTTTGATGTTTTTATTCAATTCAATGAATCAAAAACAAATATCTCTGTATTCGACTCTTTTTGCCAATATAATATTATTTTCAATTATTTGCGCTTTTATTTTAAGTGGAATTATAAAAAAGCTAAACGTTTATGAATCTTTTATTGAAGGAGCAAAAGAAGGATTCAAAACTGCAATAAATATAGTACCTTATTTAATTGCAATTTTCGTTGCGATAGGAGTGTTTAGATCTTCCGGAGCAATGGACTTTATTATTGATGGTGTTCGAACAGTTGTCGTTTCGATAGGCTTAGATTCTAAATTTGTAGACGGTTTGCCAACAATTTTAATGAAACCATTAAGTGGTAGCGGGTCAAGAGGAATGATGCTCGACGCAATGAACACATTTGGAGCTGATTCTTTTGCAGGTCGACTTTCCTGTGTAGCACAAGGATCTGTCGACACAGTTTTTTATGTGGTAGCGGTTTATTTCGGAAGTATAGCTATAAAAAAAACAAGGTATACCATTCCATGCGCTTTAATAGCAGATTTAGCCGGTGCAATTGCTGCGATAATAATGTGTTATTTATTTTTTCCGGACTCAATTTAAATTCACAATGTCGATAAGATATTATGCTGATAATTCCCCAATACCCAAGCAGATCAAAAGAAGACTGACAAAGGAATGGATAAATGATATAATTCATATACATAAAAAAGTTACAGGAAATATAGCGTTCATTTTTTGCAACGAAAATAAAATGCTTGAAATAAACAGACAATATCTAAATCACAATTATTTAACTGATATAATTACTTTTGATTACACAGATGATAACTGTTTGTCAGGCGATTTATATATTTGTACGGATACAGTTAAAAGTAATTCAATACAATTCAATACCAATTATACAGAAGAATTATACAGGGTAATGATACATGGAATCTTACATTTATGTGGATTAGGTGATTGCTCGGAAGATGAAAAATTAAAAATGAATGCTGAAGAAAATATAGCATTAGAGATTTTACAAAAAAGGTTCAAATTAAGAAATGAATTTTAAATATGACATAATAGTAATAGGAGGCGGTCACGCAGGATGTGAAGCAGCTGCAGCTGCAGCAAATTTAGGATCAAAGACTTTACTGATTACTATGGATATTAATAAAATAGCGCAGATGAGTTGCAATCCTGCAATAGGCGGTATAGCGAAAGGACAGATTGTTCGCGAGATAGATGCTATTGGAGGGTATATGGGAATAGTTACTGATAACTCATCAATCCAATTCCGTATGCTTAACCGTAGCAAAGGACCTGCAATGTGGAGTCCAAGAGCACAAACAGACCGACTTAAATACACTGAAAATTGGAAAAGAATTATAGACAATCTTCCAAACCTTTTTATATGGCAAGACACAGCAGAAGAAATATTAATAGATAAGAACAATGCAATCTATGGAATAAAAACAAAAATGCAAATAAAATTCCATGCCAAGTCAATAATACTAACAAACGGAACATTTCTGAACGGGATAATACATATAGGATCGGTGCAATTTCCAGGCGGAAGACTTGCAGATTCAACAGTTTTAAGATTAACAGAACAACTAAATTCATTCGGGATCAAAAGCGGTAGAATGAAAACGGGAACGCCAGTAAGAATTGATGGCAGAAGTATTAATTTTAAAGAATTAACAGAACAGCTAGGTGATAAGGACTATAGAAAATTTTCTTATTTAGACAACGTTCGTCGTAATCTGAAACAATTTAGTTGCTGGACACTGTACACCAATAAGGAATGTCATGAAGCAATAAGAAGAGGATTATCGAAGTCTCCTTTATATAACGGACAGATAACAAGCATCGGACCGCGTAATTGTCCCAGTATTGAAACAAAGATTGTTACATTTGCCGATAAAGAAAAGCACCAACTTTTCTTAGAACCTGAAGGAGAAGAAACGAATGAATATTATTTAAATGGTTTTTCATCTTCTTTGCCCATCCCCATACAACTCAAAGCCCTAAAAAAAATCAACGGTTTCCAAAATATTCAAATTTATAAACCGGGATACGCAATCGAATATGACTATTTCGATCCAACTCAATTATTGCATAATCTTGAAACAAAAAAAGTAAAAAATTTATTCTTTGCTGGACAGATAAACGGAACAACAGGTTACGAAGAAGCAGCGGGACAAGGTCTGATTGCTGGAATCAATGCACATATCAACTGTCACGGTGGAAGTCCATTTATCTTAAATAGAGACGAGGCTTATATAGGAGTTCTAATTGATGACTTAGTCACAAAAGGAGTAAATGAACCATACAGAATGTTCACATCAAGAGCAGAATACCGGATTCTCCTACGACAAGATAATGCCGATATACGATTAACAGAAAAATCACATAAAATTGGATTGGCAGATACCTACCGCTATAATTTACTAAAAGAAAAAGAAAAGGCAAGAGATATGCTTATTCAATTTTTTAAATCCCATGTTGTAAAACCGGCGCAAATTAATGAGGGTTTACAGAAAGCAGGAACGGCGCAATTAAATCACAGCTGTAAGTTAATTGACATATTAACAAGACCACAAATTTCAATTAAAGATTTAACCATCTTATTATTAGACGTAGAAGCACAAATAAATGAAATACCATCAAACAGACGTGAGGAAATAATAGAAGCAACGGAAATACTAATAAAATATGACGGATACATAAAGAGAGAAAGACTGATTGCTCATAAGATAAATAGATTGGAAAATATAATCATTGATGAAAAAATAAATTATAATTCAATTAAATCATTGTCAATTGAGGCAAGACAAAAGTTAGAAAAAATAAAGCCCCAAACTATAGCGCAGGCAAGTAGAATACCGGGAATATCACCTAATGATATTTCTATTCTATTAGTCCTTTTGGGCAGATAACATCAAATTGTTTCACGTGGAACATCGTTTTTTTACAATCATGCACGAACAAACAACCCCTATAGTAGAAACGCTTTCAACGCTTCCCGACAAGCCGGGATGTTATCAATATTTCGATTCCAAAGGAACGATCATTTATGTTGGTAAAGCCAAAAATTTAAAGAAAAGAATTTCTTCCTATTTTCAAAAAGAACATGAAGATGTTAAAACACGTGTTTTGGTAAAACAAATTTTTGAAATAAAATATATTATTGTTGATACGGAGGAGGATGCATTATTGTTGGAAAACAATTTAATAAAGCGTCATAAGCCAAGGTATAATGTAATGTTAAAAGACGACAAGACGTACCCTTCGATTGTGATAAAGAAAGAAAACTTTCCACGCATATTTCAAACGCGGAATATTATTAAAGACGGATCGGTTTATTTCGGACCATACGCATCTGCTCCAGCTGCCCGAATGATGATTCAGTTAATTAAAAACCTATATCCGATACGAACATGCAGATTACCTCTCAACGCCGAAGCCATCAAAAAAGGGAAGTATAAAGTTTGTTTAGCATACCATATCAAACGATGTAAAGCTCCTTGTGTCGGATTATATAGCATTGAAGAATACGATCGAAATATAGAGGAAATTATAGAAATATTAAAAGGAAACAGCGCTGTGGTAACAAACCATCTTTTAGAAATGATGAAAGCTTTAGCGTCTGAAATGCGATTCGAAGAAGCGAATTTAATCAAAGAAAAGTATTCTCTCATAGAAAACTTCCGATCAAAATCCCTGGTAGTTACACCCTCTTTACACAATATTGATGTTTTTTCATTCGACGAGACCGAACAATCTGCTTATATTAATTATATGTATATAGGTAACGGAGCGATTGTTCAAGTTTATACAATCGAATACAAGAAAAAATTGAATGAAATAAAAGAAGAATTATTAGGGTTGGGAATTATTGAATTGCGAACTCGCTTCAAAAATCGTGCGAACGAAATCATTGTCCCCTTTTTGCCTGATATGCAAATTGAAAATTGCACCTATACTGTTCCGGTAAAAATTGACGACAAAAAAAAGCTGTTGGAATTATCTATCCGGAACGTAAAACAATACAAAGCAGATAAATTAAAGCAAGCGGATAAATTCAATCCCGAACAACGTACAACGCGCATATTGAAGACGATTCAAACTGATTTGCATTTGCCGGTTTTACCCATGTACATCGAATGTTTTGATAATTCAAACATACAGGGAACAAATCCCGTCGGAGCATGTGTGGTTTTCAAAAAGGCAAAACCATCAAAAAAAGACTACCGTCATTTTCATATCAAGACAGTTACCGGAGCTGATGACTTCGCTTCCATGGCAGAAATTATAAACAGACGATATACACGTTTAAAAGAACAAAATGAACCACTCCCGCAGTTGATTATCATTGATGGAGGGAAAGGACAATTAAATGCTGCAACGGAAGTCTTGAACAAATTGGATTTATTGGATAAAACAACTGTTATAGGCTTGGCAAAACGACTGGATGAGATATTTATGCCAGGTGACCCGATACCGCTGGTTTTAGATAAGACTTCGGAGACGTTAACAGTAATTCAGCAACTTCGTGATGAAGCGCATCGTTTTGGAATCACATTTCACCGGAATTTGCGAAGCAAAAAACAGATCGTTTCCGAATTGGATGTTATCAGGGGAATAGGAGAGAAAACGAAAGAAATCGTATTGCGAAAATATAAAAGTGTAAAACGACTCAAAAATGCTTCAATAGAAGAATTAAGCGAACTCATCGGAAAAAATAGAGCGGAAATTATCATAACAGCATTAACTAAACAGGAGGAGTTATCCCCTTATAAATAAAAATAAAATGAAAGCAGTTATACAACGCGTGCAGTTTGCGTCCGTCAAAGTAGATGCAGAGATACAGGCTGAAATTCAACAGGGTCTTCTCGTATTCATCGGGATTGAGGATGCTGACAGCAAAGAGGATGTGGAGTGGCTGGCTCACAAAACAGGTAATTTACGCATATTTAATGATGAGCGGGGCGTGATGAATCGGTCGGTACTTGAAACCGGAGGGGATATGCTGGTGGTAAGTCAGTTCACCTTGCATGCTTCCACTAAAAAAGGGAATCGCCCATCCTATATCAAAGCGTCAAAGCCTGAATTTGCGATTCCGATGTATGAATTATTTTGCGACGAAGCAGGTATTTTATTAGGGAAAGAAGTGCAAAAAGGAATTTTCGGGGCGGACATGAAGGTGAGTTTGTTAAATGATGGTCCGGTTACGATAATTATAGATACAAAGAATAAAGAATAATATAACAGTGCCCTGCCGGTGCGGAGACTTGTTAAAAATTATACAGAGGAATCACAGAGAAAACACAGGGTTGCACAGAGAATAAAACAAGATAAATCACAATAACTGAAAAATAATAATGAACGATGAAAACAGTATCAAAGAAAATTGAAAAACAGCTGGAAAAATGCAGCAGAAGAGAGTTTTTAAAAAAGGCATCTAAAGGAGTTGTGGCAGTTACAGCTGCAGGCGGAGCCTTGACAGCGCTAACCGGTTGCTCGGGGGACAACCCCATAGAGCCTTCCGTCGATACACCGTGCTACCCGTTCTACGTTCCATCACCAACCGTTACAAACGAGTCTGAGCCTGGTAAAAATGATGGTTTAATACAAAATCAATATCAATATACCATCGAAATCTCAACAAACTCTAACTTCTCTGGCAGTTTTACATTAGCACCCAACCAAACCTCACAGCCGCAAGCTCCGGGTGATTATTATGTGCGTTGGGCAGCAACCGAAATCTGCCCTGCAGATGCCAATTTTAAGAATATAAATATTGCAAAAGGCATTGAGCGACCAATACCGCCACCTCCGCCACTGGATATTGGAAGTGTGGAGTCTTATACTGTCGGTTCTAAACAAGAGTTGGCGTTATCTTCTCTTGCACAATTACCTAACAGTGATGAAAAAATTCGTTTATATAATTTATTCCTTAAAACACATACCTATTTTATGCTGCATGATGAAACGAATTATGACGCTCAATATGAGCAGTCAAAAAAGAGATGGGAAGCTTGGCTTGCTAACCCGCCGCTCGGCACAACTCTTGCAGAACAAGAAAGAGTGGAACACGAGCTTAATGATGATAATTGGTTAGTGTCCTTTCAATACCCCATATTAGATGAACCATTTAATTTAAATCTAGATGAAATACGTCAAGTTTCTAATTATCTACGTGATACAAATCCCCAGTTTTTTCTTACTACATTCGGCCCACTTAATGTGTTAGATATCGCTGATGGTCGACTTGTTGTTTTTAATGTGCCGGCATATTATCTTTTTGCTGATAACCGGCAAAAAACCCACAAAAAAATTCTAGATGGGTTTGAAAAATTCGAAACAGAATTAAAAAAAGCTGTCGATATCAATAATCCGGATGCTTTGGTAAAATATATTTATGATTATGTAACCAAAAACCTTAAATATGATGATCAAAGCTATCCTAATAATTATGTTCCACGTAGAGAAAAAGAGAGCCGTGACACTATACTAGGCATCTTCGGTGATTCAAAACTTACAATATGCGGAGGATTTGCACGGAGTTTGCAATACATGCAAAACATATTCGATATCCCCACTATAGTACAAACCGGCAAACTGATTTTTCGCGATCCAAGCGGAAATAGAACAGGCGATGGAGCGCATGCCTGGACTATAGCAAAAATGAAAGGGGAATGGTATGGACAGGATCCAACAAGCGATAGGGGCGGAGGAAATTACAGTAACTTTTTGAGAGGTCAAGTCGAGTTTCTTTATTGGCATGAAATTGACAAAGGTATATCTTACCCTAATTACCCTGAAATTGCAAAGGAGGACTATAACCACCCGTTAATACCAAGGTCAACAATGCAACCCCGCAACGCAATCGGTAATACAACCCGTCAAACAGCCGTCGTTCCGGTAATGTAAAACTACCTCTATATCTAATATTTATACCACATACAAGAACCTGCTTTCTAATCATGGCAGGTTCTTTTTATCACACACAATTTGTTGCATAGTTCTGGATTTACCTAACCAGGGCAGTGGCAGCTTGGCGAACCGGAGCTTGCATTGAACGCACCGGTGCAGGGTAATCTTGAATTGTACATTCAGGGTAAACCCTATCGTCTGCAATTTCATGAATATAAAGAAACTCTCCGGGCAAACTGCCGCCGGTGCCTCGGCCTTTTAAAAAATTTCTAATTCCTCCATCACGATCTTCTGTTTCATCCATAAAATACCATTCATTATTTTCCATTTGTACTATAATCCAGGCATGATATCCACTGCCTGTTATGTTTCCGCTTGGATTACGAAAAAGCAAGTTGCCGATTTGTAATAGAGTGGGTATGCCCAATCTATTTAGCAAGTATTGCGGAGCCTTTGAATATCCTCCTCCACATTGTGAAAGTTTAGAATCACCGAAGTATCCCAATATAGTTTGCCTGCGTTCAAATGTTTCACGTGGAACATAATTATGAGAATAAGGATAGCTTTGACTATCATACGTAAGAGTGTTGGTTACATCATCATGAACATATTTCACCACATCATATCGATTATTGGTATTAATGCCGGATTGTTTTAACTTTGATTCGAACCTTTCAAACACATCCAGGATTTTTTTATGCGTTTCTTGCCTGCGATTAGCGTAAGCATAATATGCCGGAATACCAAGTGCAATCTCTCGACTACCATCGGAATTATACACGCTAATTGACCATGCATCAATAAAAAACTGAGGATTTGCATCACGTAAATAATTATTAACTTGAAGTATTTCGTCTTGATTTAAACTAAATGGTTTTTCTAAGGGATATTTAACGTTTATTCTCCAATCTTCGAAATCAAGCACTGCTTGCAACGTTTGCCGCTCTATTTCATTATTACTATTTGCCAAGTTGCGTTCCGTTATCTCTTTACTCGCATTATATTCATCAACATAATCATGTTCATCATGAAGCATCAAATAGGTATGCGCTCTAAGAAGATAATCATACAAGCGCATCTTTTCTCCATTGGGATCTGATGGTTTAAGCGCCCATTCTACCCACTCTTGGTTAGAGCCGACAGTATAAGGTTCCACACTTTCAATATCTATTGGTGGCGGTGGTGGTTCCACGCCTTTTTCAATGGTTATATTTTTGAATTTGGTATCTGCAGGGCAGGTTCCGGTTGCTGCCCAGCGTGCATAATAGTTACCCGGAGGCAGCGGCGGTGAGGTTTGGTGGGGTGGCAATATCGTATTGCCGGATGAGAAATCGGAAGATGTTGAGATTTCGACAGTATATGCATAGTGATTTCGTATTGAGCCATCATTTTCGCCAGGCACAGTCTCGTGCGTAATGACTGGTGATGGAACATAGTCCGGATAACACGGTGAATCAACGGGATTTTCATCACTGCCGCAGCCGGTGAGCGCTGTTAAGGCTCCATCTGCTACTGCTACTGCTGCAACTCCCTGAGACGCCTTTTTAAAAAACGCTCTTCTACTGATTTTACTGATTTGGTCATTCATTTTTATTTACTCCTCTACAATTTGAAACGTAATTCAACAATTAATTAAATATCAACGGCAAAGATAGATTTTTTTTGGCAAAAAAAGTTTTTTTAACCAACATTTTGGTTATTTTTGCATCGGGATAACAAAACACCGAATATTTTTAAAAATTTTTCTTTCAACATTTATGCAAGAGAACAAGTCTAACAGGGTTTTTCAGAAGTTTGCACCGGCTGAAACGGAGCAAGTCATATCAGCTAAAATACAGGAGATATTGAACAGTTCATTTCAAAAGAATTTTACGCCCGATGTGTTGTCTGCGATTTACGGTTGCATTGATTTGACGACATTGAACAGCCATGACACAAAAATAACCGTCAGGCAGATGGTTGATAAAGTCAATAAGTTTGCCGGAACATCGAACTTGCCTGATGTCGCAGCTATATGTACCTATCCGGTTTTTATAGAAACTGTCAGGAAGTATTTGGAGGCGAAAGATGTAAAAATTGCTTCGGTCGCTGCCGGATTTCCTTCTTCGCAAACCTTTCGAGAGATAAAAGTGGCAGAAACAGCCATGGCTGTTATGGCCGGAGCAGATGAGATAGACGTAGTTCTTGGCTTAGGTTATTTCATGGAAGAGGATTATAAAGAAATGGGCGATGAATTGGCAGAGATAAAGGAGACTTGCCGCGGAGCAACCTTAAAAGTTATACTCGAAACAGGCGCCTTGGTCACACCTGAAAATATCCGGAGGGCAACGATTTTATCGTTGTATTCAGATGCGGATTTTATTAAAACCTCAACCGGAAAAGGCTATCCCGGAGCTACACCGGAAGCGTATTTTACCATTTGTAAAGTCGTAAAACAATATTACGAACTTACGGGAAATAAAGTAGGCGTCAAAGTTTCAGGAGGGGTACGAACCGCCAGGGATGCAGTCATTTATTATACCATTACCGAAAGTGTGTTAGGAAAAGAATGGTTGAATAAGAAATTATTTCGAGTCGGAGCGAGCGGTTTGGTGGAAGAGATTGAAAATCAATTAAGATTTTTTCACTGTTAATCGCTGGTTTGGTCGAGTCGGAACAGATTTCTCCATTTTGCTTACACTGCAATACTTTAGCGTCAACTTAATTATCTTCTTGATAATAAAATGTTTCTGTCAAACTGATGACCCAACCGTTATACATCCAGTCAGAGATGCTGTGTGAACGCAGATTGCCGGAACGTGTATAGGTATAATCATTCTTCATCCCGTTCCTCCAGGTTTTGGTTTGGGCATCCCAACTGTAATGGGCTTCCTGAATTTTACGGTCGTTTTCATCAAAGGCGTAGGTTGTTTTAAAATAGCCTGTCCATTCGTCGGGACGACTATCGGGGACATAACATTCTATGGCAATTTGATTCCTGTTCGCGTCATAAAGATAATTATATTGACGGGATCGCCCCCAGCTGTTCGAATGGGCATCCCACTGTAAACCTTCGGCAGTAATAATATTTCCGTTTGCATCAAAAGTAAAATCATATCTTTCCCGGTTTGTCCATTCGTTTGTTTGAGTGTCTCCGTCTAAAAGTTCAACTGGGGTTCGATTGTTTTTACTGTCACGTATATATTTGGACGATTGCTCTTTTATCCAGGTGTTTAATTGTTTGTCCCAACTATAATTTTCGATGGTGATATAGTTCTGCGGCCCATACGTGATTGTTTGTTTTTGCCTGTTCAACCGGCTATTTGTTTGCCTGTCCCACTGGGCAAGCAGTTCCATCGTCATATTGCCCAGCCAATCGTAATGTGTTTCTTTTTGCTCTCTATCTTCCCACAGGTTTGTTGCATGGTTCCAGCTAAAATGGGTTTCATACAAAGGCAATCCATTAATATCATACATAACCTGGTGTCTGGAATAGTCTTGCCAGTTATTGTATGCTTCATCCCAGGCGAAGTCAACCTTTAAAATGGGGTTACCGCTGGAATCGTAAGTTGTTTCGTTCTTTTGTTGCTTTATCCAGATGTTAAGTTGATTATTCCATTGATAAAAGGTGACGGAGGACAGTTTGTTTTGAGGGGTATAATCCATTTCATACCTGGCATTGTCTCTCCATTGTCCGGACTGCTCCACCCAATCATAATCTGTTCGCAATATGGCATTTCCGGTTGCATTATATTCAAATTGCTGTTTTTTGTTTCGTCCGTTTGCGCCTGCATAGATAATGCTATCCAGCCGTTCTTTCTTTTCCGGTAAAACGGAGGATGAATTGGCAAGTATTTGACGGATATTGACAGGAGGAAGTTTTTTCAATTCCTGTTGATACGATTCGACATGTTGCCCGTTTACAAAAACGGGTAACACACAAAGTAATAGTAGCTGCATTTTTTTCATTGGATATTTCTTTTTTTAGGAATGAGAAACAGAAAAGTTTTTGTAAACAAAAATGATATAATTAAAACAAGTATGATAAAAGCGCCGGAAGGAGTGTGCAAAAAATAGGAAAAAAACAATCCGGCCACACAGGCAGAAAATCCGATAAGGATGCTTCCCCAGATCATTCGTTTAAAATTGGACGTGAGCAGATTGACTGTCATTTGAGGAACGGTCAGCAGACTCATCAATAACATGATACCAACCAGGCGAATCGAAAGAACAATCGTTACGGCAATAAATACAATCATTACATACTCAACTGTCCGGACGGGAATTCCCTGTGTCAGGGCAAAATCACGGTCAAAAGCGGTAAAAACAATTTGACGGTAAAAGAAGATAAAGAGAATGCTCAACAGGGCAACAACGGCTGAGGCAAAGTAAATATCATCGCCCGAAACAGTCAGGATATTTCCGAACAGGTAAGAAGATAAATTCGGGGCATACCCTGGAGTTAATACAATAAAGATGGCTCCGACAGCCATCCCCAGCGACCATACGGCAGCAATGGCAGAATCTTCGCGTACCTGGTGCGATTTGCTTACCCACTCAACACAGAAAGCCGAAAAGATGGAAAATCCCAAAGCCGTCAAAAAAGGATTCAACCCCAGGTAAAACCCTAACCCTAACCCTCCAAACGAAGCATGCGTAATCCCGCCGGTGATAAATACCATCCGGCGGGCTACAATATAAGCGCCCACCATTCCACAAGCAATCGAAATCAGCAGGCTCCCCCACAAGGCATTCTGAAAAAACGTATATTGCAGGATATCCATGTCAGATCAAATGCATTTTATTGATAAACTTTTTCATCTCTTTCGTTTGAGCGTGCAAGTATAAGCAAAATAACCGGATTTCGCAAGAGGATTTCAACCTCACAACGCAATATTTTTCTTGTTTTTCAGTTATTTCTTCACATAGAAACGAAAAAAACGGGTGAAAAAACGGCTTTATTTCTTGTTTTTGATTGTCGGGTGGGTGTTATTTGCGTGCAGTACACAAAAAAACACGGGCGCGAGTCGTCGATTTCATGCATTTACGGCTCGCTATAATACGTATTTTAACGGAAAAACATCTTTTGACGAACAGTTAGCCGCACAGAACAACGGATACAGGGAAAATTATACGGAGCAAATCATTATGTTTCCGGTTAGCGCCCAGCCAAAAGATAAAACTGTGACTGGCGGTATGTTCGACCGTGCCATCGATAAAGGAAACAAAGCCATCAAACAACATTCTATTCAGCGGAAACCGCCACGAACGCCCGGTTGGCAAAACAATCCCAAGTCAGTAGCCATGCAAGAGAAAAATGAATATAATCCGTTTCTGAAGCATTGTTGGATGCTTATTGCCCAAGGGCAGTTTTATAATGCAGACTTTCTACAGGCATCGGCTACATTTTCTTATATAACAAGGCATTATGCCACAGATAAAGAGATTGTTGCAGAAGCCCGTATCTGGCAGGCGCGCTGTTATGCCGAAATGGACTGGTTGCCTGAGGCAGGAACCATCTTTGACAACCTGAACCAGAATGGCTTCCCTGAAGCAAACCAGAAACAGTACGACCGGATTTATGCTGACTTCCTGATCAAGAGCGGTGAATTTGAGAAAGCTGTACCATACCTGCAAAAAGCCATCAAATCGGAAAAACAAAAACTTCAACGTACCCGCATGCGCTATCTTTTGGGACAGATTTATACCGGACTGGGACAGAAGGAAGAAGCTTACCGGATATTCGGCAAGGTAGCCGGCGCCAATCCGCCTTACGAACTCGAATTTGCTGCTCGTGTCCGCCAGACCGAAGTGTTTCCGGGCGACAACTATCAAAAAGTTCTGAAGATGTTGAATAATATGACCAAAAATCCAAAGAACAAAGATTTCCTTGATCAAGTCTATTATGCAGCTGGAAATGTATATATGAACCGCGGGGATACCCTCAAAGCCATTGAAAACTATTCATCAGGCATTGAAAAAAGTACGCGGCACGGATTGGATAAAGCAATTTGTCAAATCAGGTTAGGAGATATTTATTTTACCCAAAAAGATTATGTCAATGCCCAGCCTTGTTTCAGCGGAGCATTGTCGGGGATTCAGAAGGAATATAAGGATTATGAAAGGGTGTCCCGTCTGTCGGCTGTTCTGGACGAGTTGGTTGTGTATGTCGAAGCAGTTCATTTGCAGGATAGCTTGCAGGTATTATCAAAAATGCCCGAAGCCGAGCGGCTTGCCATTATCGACAAGATGATCGAAGAAGTCAAAAAAAGAGAAGAAGAAGAACAAAAAGAGGCGGAAAGAGAACGATATTTAGCTGAACAAGGCTCCTATGGGAGCGGAATCACGCAACGTCCCGGAATGGCAACCGCTCCCGTCATGATGCCGGGCAGCACGGGTGAAAGTTCGTTTTACTTTTATAATGCCATGACGGTTGCACAGGGTAAAACACAGTTCCAGAACAGATGGGGAAAGCGTACGCTGGAAGATAACTGGCGACGCCGCAATAAGGCGATGAGTATGGTTGACCCACTGGGAGGAGATTTTGCAGATTTAGATACCATCGAATTTGACGAGGAGGGAAATCCCATTGTAGCGGTGGATTCTTTACAGCTTTTGATGGACTCGCTGGCGTCCGACCCAAAGTCGCGCGAATATTATCTACAGCAAATCCCATTGACGGAAGAAGACCTCGAAGCCTCGGATGTGATCATCGCAGACGGACTGTTTAATATGGGTATGATTTACAAGGATAAACTCGAAGATATGATTCTGTCCATCGAAACATTTGAAGAGTTAGAGCGCCGGTTCCCTGAAAACAAATACAGGATGGATTATTATTATCATGCTTTCCTGATGGGGCTGCGTTATAAAGATTTGGAGATTGAAGAAGAATATAAGTCGAAGTTAATCAGTGCATTTCCTTCAAGCGACTATGCAATAGCGATTGCCGATCCGAATTACGAATACAATATCCGGATGATGGGCAGCATACAGGACTCGACGTATGAAGCCACATACAACCTGTATCTGGCGGGCGATACCTCGGCGGTACGACAAAATTACAGGGAATTCAGCTATACCTATCCGTTATCCGTACTGATTCCGAAATTTATGTTTCTGAATGCACTGACTTATGTTCAGGCAGGAGATGCGGAAAGTTTCAAGGAGGCGTTAACCTTACTGGCAGAAAAATACCCGCTGGCAGATGTGACCGAACTGGCGAATGAAATGCTGAAAGGACTTCTTCGCGGACGTTCATTGGTACAGGGTGATTTCAAAGGCATGACATGGAATATGCGTTTTGGCTTGAGGGATGACGGCACGCTTTCATCGGCCGATTCGGCGCTTGTTTTTACCGACGAAACTGTGTCGCCTCATCAGATGATGCTTATTTATCAGACAGGAAGTGTATACCGGAATCAGTTATTGTATGCCGTTGCCGCTTTCAACTTTGCTAACTTCGACGTCAAGACGTTTGATATGAATTTCGAAGAAGTCGCCACATTAACTATGATGACGATCACAGGGTTTAACAGTGTGGATGAGATATTGGATTATGTACAGATGATCTACGGCTCCAACGGATATGCCATGGCTTTTGACCGTGCAGTCTCGTTTATCCCGATTTCCACGCAGAATGCCTATACATTGATGCATGGCAAAACACTCGAAGAATACATGAGTTTCTTTGTCGAACATTACGGCGACCAAGCGGCCGGACTGATTGCCCGCTGGAGGATTCAGATGAGTGACAGCGAAATGTTGGATGAAGCCGAAGACCTGTTAATTGAAAGGGCGATTGATCTTATTTCGGACGAGGAAATCGAGGAAATCGAGGAAACCGGAGAAGATGAGGAAGATGTGGAATCCGAGAACATTGAGGCAACCGGAGAAGATGAGATCGTCGGGGAAACCGGGAAATCTGAGGGACAGGAAGATGTTGGGAAAGAAGATGAAGCCTGGGAAGTAGGGAAGATTGTGGAAGAAGATGAATCTGTTCTTGAAAACAATGGAGACGAAGCAACTGACGAAGTCCCCAAAGATAGAATAGACGAAAATGCTGAAGATCAAGACGACCAGGTATCCTCCGATCAGCGGCCGCAGGAAATCACATTAGAATATTTGATGGAACGCCGCAGGCTGGCAGACCTTGAAGAAAAAGAACGTAAAGAAGAAGCTGCCAAGTCGTTGGAACAAAGACGCAAAGAAGCTGCCGCACTAAAAAAACAACAGGAAAAGGAACGTAAACAACTGCAACGTCAAAAAGCCAAAGAAGCCAAAGAACGCGAAAAGCAAAGAAAGAAAGAATTAAAAGAACGTGAACGGCTGAATAAACAGCGTTTAAAAGAAAGAGAAGCCCAGCGAAGAGCTGATCAAAAAGCAAAAGCTGCTGCCGCGAAAAAATAATAATATTCAATAACCAACCCTTTGTTGAGAAGGGGCAGTGGAGAGAATATAAATTTTATATCACCATTACCTTATATACACTGTTATTCATCATAACAATGTAAAATCCCTTGGACAAAGGAATGGATAGACATCCAGGTGACATATTAATTTCTCTGATAAACAAACCGGATATGGAATATATTCGGACTGCCTCGGCCTGATCGGATTGTATAACCACAGATCCGTTCGCGCCATAAACCTTACGGGAAGTTGTTTCAAACGTTGCGTTTGTAGTAATAATTTCATTGGAATTGGAGTATACGTACAATGCTTCCGATTGTTCCCAAATAGACCAGTTTATCCCATCGAACGATAGTTTGGTTGTCATAAATATTAGATTTCCATGTTCATCGAAAACATAGGTAGTCTCATGCCACGCTACTGTATTGTTGGAAGGATGACAACTAAACTTTGAATACGAATTGTCGGTATATGAGTAATAGACTGTGCCTGTACGATATTTTTCCCCATCTATGAATTCAATGTATTCGTTTTTATCATTATATATTTCCTGTGTCACACGTCCCTGCTCGTCTAATTCGTACGTTATATCATAAACAGCAATTTCATCACGGACAAAATCGTGCGTCTTAAAACCAAAAGTGTATCCACTCTCTGTCATTCGAACAGTTGAATAATCATAAATAGATAGAGAGAGCGTTTTTTCAGATGGAGTATCAGAAGTTGTGATCCATTTCGTGACATGCTCGATAAGTCTTCCTTCTTTATCATATCCGAATTCCTCCCTGAGGTACGCCGGTAAGGTTTCACCATTAGGATGAACTTCCTGAAGATACAGTAACTGGTTTTTGTCATTATAACGGAAAACCTCACATCTTATTAATCCAAATAATATGGTTAAAGTATCCGTCAAGTTATCTTTACTTCGATTATAGAAATGAATCCCGCCTGATGGAAGACCTGTATTAACTGTCTCAATTCCCATTTCATAATCTGTCTTCCAAAATATTGTATCTATGTCGGTATCCATTCGTATGTGCCCATAATTAATAAGAGGATGCACAGGACCGGAAGGAAGTCTTTGTTGAAACTGAGCAAGCATATCGGATACAACAAAAACAGATAGAAAACAGAATAAAATATTTTTTTTCATGTCACTTTAATAGGGGTATGCATATCCTCCTTCTCCGTCAGCGCCAAAACTGCCGCACCCAAAAGCGCCGCATCGTAGGCTAAAGCAGTTTTAACGATTTCGACGTCTGCACATTGCCTGACGGTTGTCCGGACAAATTCGTCGCGTAAAGCAGGCAACAGCAACTCCAGTGACTCCGAAACCCCGCCTCCGATGTATATTTTGTCCGGATTAAGCAAGTTGGCGGCATACGACAAAGCACGACCGATATATTTCCCGGCTGAATGAAATACTTCGATGGCATCCCGGTTCCCTTCTTTAGCCAGCAGAGAACATGTTTTGGCATCTGCAGGCAGGTTTTTAGCTGCAAGTAATGCAGACAGTTCAGTGTTTTCCCGTACTTTATCGGAAAACATCCGGGTGATGGCGGTTCCCGACCCGTGCGCTTCGGCGCATCCCCATTGCCCGCAACTGCACAGGGCGGGATGTTCGTATTCCACCTTCACATGACCTGTTTCACCTGCACAGGAGTTGGCGCCATATACCAGTTTCCGGTTGATGATAACAGCCCCTCCGATTCCGGTACTGACCGTTACCCACAAAAAATTGTCGCAGGCATTGCCGAAAACCAACTCCCCTACAGCGCAGGAGTTGACATCGTTCTCGACAACTATTTTATCTGTTCCGAACATGTGTACGAAACAGCCCTTTACATCCACGTCGTACCATCCGGCAAACGGGGCTTGCAGGAGAATGCCTGTAGAAGCGTCAACCATTCCCGGCATATTCACGCCAATACCTTCCAGATCGTTGAGGGTAAGACCCGATTCGGAAAGACATTCGTTGAATCGGGTGTAACAATCTGTCAAATGCGTATCACAGTTGGCTGTAAAGGTGGCAAAATGACGTTTTGACAGTATCCGACCATCCTGGCTGACGATTCCTGTCATCGTTTTGGTGCCTCCAATATCAATAGCTCCCAGATATTTCATAAGAAAAACAATGATGAATTAAGATTAATTGATTAATTGAAACCTTGATCTTGAAACATATTACATTATTTGCATTTCGAAGAGAAGTTCTCTGATCGAACAAATCATGGCATGTTCATAGAGCAGATGCATATCTTCAATTTGTTCCATCGAATCGGCAGGCGCAATAAGCAGCAAGTCGCACAAATCTTTCATTTTCCCGCCATCGCGTCCGGAGAATCCGATGGTTACAACACCCATTTCACGGGCTGTTTTCAGCGCCGAAATGATATTGGGCGAATGTCCGCTTCCACTAAAAACAACCAGTACATCGCCTTTGACAGCCAGCGTTTGCAGTTGTATCGAAAAAATATCTTCGTAGCTGAAATCGTTGGCCAGACAGGTAAGTACGGCGTTTGAGTCGGCTAAGCATACAGCCCTGATGCCTTCCCTGTCATTCACACGGCATCCTTTAAGCAAATCATTGCACAGATGTGAGGCAGTAGCTGCCGAGCCGCCGTTTCCGGCCGAAAAAACTGTTTTACAGTCGATTTTCGCCTTCACTAACTGTCGCACAATGGCAGACAGTATGTCGAAATCGCTTGTAACGACACGTTGCGCTACATCGACGGCATATTCGTATATTTGTTTTTTTATATCCACATTCACTTTGTTTTTCGTTGTTGAATCAGCATAAAGGAAAACACAACGACTAAAAACACCGGGATAACGAGAAGGTATTGGATCGTGGCTGCTCCGGCAGCTAAATGGTCGCTGTGCCATAATAGTTGACGGTCAAAAATCCCTCCGATAATGGGCTGGATGATTGCGCCTCCCAACGTCCCCATTCCGCCAATGATAGCCAGCCCTAACGCTCCGCTCAGTGGTCGGCGATCAGCAACTAATCCCAGCATATTCGGCCAGAAATAGGCAACTCCGAATGCAAAGATTGTTGCAGCAATAAAAATAAGCCAGCCATTGAAAATACTCATCAGGTAAATACCGGCGCCTGCAAACAGAACGGATAACAACAATACCCCGATGGGTGACAATGTACGAACAATCGGAGTAGCAAACCAGCGTGCCAAAGCCATTGCCAATGAAATCCATACCAAAATAAGCACAGACCCGAAAGCGCTTTTGCCGAACAGGTCGGTTACCGCATTTTCAAACAGGGATGGAATCCATTGATTAGCCCCAAATTCGAACGACGAGGTGAGGATCATCAAAAAGGCAAGGAAAAGGAACAGCGGTGATACAATCGCTCGTAACATATCCTTGTAGCTGCCACCAAGCAGTGTCCGTTCGGTAGCAGGGAATTTTTGCCGGAAGAACAGTATCCCATACAGCAGGGTCGGAATCAGGAGAACAGCAATTTGAATGCGCCAACCCACCGCTATTTGGTTGCAGAAAAATACCATCAACCCGCCGGCGGCTATGCCGATGGCATTCCACATATGGAAGAGATTGAGCCGGGCTGTTTTTTCGTTTGGATAAAGATTGGTAACCAATGGATTGCATGCTGCGTTGACACAGCCGTTGGCGATGCCGATAAACAGGGTAGCAAAAAACAGGCTCCAGAAACCGGTAGCAAAGATCGTCAGCAGGACACCTGCCATTTGTGCGAGGAAGAGTACGGCGATTACTTTGGCCGTGCCCCATGTTTCGACTAATAGCCCGAATAACAATACGGAGACAGTCGCACCCCACAGGAAAGCGCTGGCAATCCAGCCTGCTTCTGCAGCAGTGAGTCCAAATTCATTCATCCATGGTACCAGGTGACCGCTTCTGGCCCCAAAAGCTACTGCCGTAACAAACAACGACAAAGCGCTTGCAATAAAAAGTCTGTTTTTGTTGTACATATGCATTGACGATTTTAAAAGTTATGCAAATGTAAATATTTTTTAGAAAACACTTGATTCTTCAAATAATAATTGCTAATTTTATGGCGTGATAATAATATTAGATACTTGTAAATAAGGACAAATTGCTTTGTGTTTCATAAAAATATCATCATAATTACATGCAACAGAGTGTTGATATGCAAAAAGTGAAATTGGGTAATGCGGATGCTTTCAAACTTTTCTTTGAATTTCATTACCCCAGGCTGATGGGGTTAGCATGTCGCTTTGTGGATGACGAAACAGCCAAAGACCTGGTGCAAGACGTCTTTGTTGAATATTGGGAGCAGAAGCAAAACCTGAATATAGCCAACGTTTCTTCATATCTATACAAAACCATCCAGAACAAATGCCTGAACCACATCAAACATCAGATCGTTGTCGATGGTTATGCAACCAGGGTAAAAATAGCACAGGCAAGGATTGATTCTTTTGAACGCATGACAGATGAAAATGAACTTTTCAGACAGGTCAGCAGTCAGAATCTCCTTGAGATTATCGAAGCATCCATTGAGAAATTACCATCTAAATGTCAACAAGCCTTCAGACTTTGTTATTTCCATGAGATGACTTGCAAAGAAGCCGCTGATGTCATGGATATTTCTCCACGCACTGTTGAAGGGCATGTGCAAAAAGCGATCGCCTATTTACAGAAAGATTTGCGACCGTTGCTTGGCTGTCTGTTTTTTTATATATTCCGGGCTTAAAAAAATCATTTCTCACTACGTAGTCTTATCGCACTTAGTTGTCGTATATATGAATCACCCAAAATATGAAAAATGAGTGAAGAATTATTAATGCGCTTTTTGACAAAGACTTGTACACATGAGGAACTTGTCGAAGTGGAGAAATGGATTTCAACCGACCGATCCAATGCCGATTGGATATTTGAAATGGAATATGTGTGGTCATTGAAGGACGAACTGCGTTTTGCCGAACGGAAAGAAGTAAATGTTGCTTATCAAGGCTTTGTTCATACTGTTTCTCCGGTCCGGCAATCGTGGGCTGTAAAACATCAACTGCACAGGGGCTGGTTGAGGTATGTTGCTGCCGCTATCATTATTTGCCTTCTTGCTGCCAACATTTATCAGGCGTTCAGGATTCAACCCTTGAATGAAGTATCGTCCAACACCATCGAAGTCCCCGTCGGGCAGCGTGTGGCGCTTACCCTGGCTGATAACACCAAAGTATGGCTTAATTCGGGCAGCATACTGAGTTATCCTACAAAGTTTGACGAAAAGAACCGGACTGTCCGGCTTGATGGTGAAGGTTATTTTGAGGTGACAGCCTACAAGGAACATCCGTTTGTGGTACAGACCTCAATGCTTGAAGTAAAGGTACTTGGTACAAAATTTAATGTACAGGCCTATCCCGACGATGCTATTACAGTATCTTTGCTTGAAGGGCAACTGCATATCCAGGCAGGCATCCAAACGGCAATGATGACAGCGAACGAATTGGTCACCTGGACGAAAAAGGAAGGTCTACTACAAGTAAAGAAACAGGAATTGCAACACACCGTACACTGGACTTCGGGCGAATTGATGTTTGTGGATGAATCACTGTCAGATATAGCTAAAGCGCTTGAAAGACAATATGGCGTGACCATCGTCATTGATACTCCGGAACTGAAAAACGAACGTTTTACTTGTCGTACCCAACAGGATCCAACACTTGAACAGGTGTTAAATCTGCTCAAAAAAACAAAAAAGCTGGATTATTATATCAGTAAACAAACGATACACATACACAACTGAAATGGATGAATTGATAACAAATAAGGATTTATCTACTAACTGAAACCCAATAAATATCATATAAAAAGATTTTGCCTATGGATAAACAACAGAAAGTAAACAAAAAAGGCCGATGATGCCCTACATCAACCGGCCCAAGTAATCAATCACTGAGTTAAACATATTAATAATTAATTACTAAAATGCAAAGATATGACATTATTTAAAATTTTATCTATTATGAAGTATGCGTTTTTCTTTTTAATGTTTGGAACAGTCCAGGTATTCGCCTCGTTAAGCTATTCTCAAACAACAAAGTTAACGATCAATATGCAGGATGCAACAGTAGCACAGGTGATTTCGCACATCGAAAACATTAGTCAGTTTTATTTTACTTACAACACCCGCGAAATCAATCCAAACAGAAAGGTTTCCATTCGTTTGCAGGACAAGGATATTGATGATGCGCTGACACAATTGTTTGCCGGAGAAAATGTTCGTTACATTGTTACCGACAAACATGTGGTCTTGTACCGGGATAATGAACAAACGTATCAAGGCAGTACCCAGCAAGGAATTGCCATTACCGGAAAAGTAACAGATGAATTCGATGACCCATTGCCAGGGGTAAATGTATTGGTGAAAGGGACAACGATCGGCTTTGTTACGGATTTGAATGGCAATTATTGGATCACTGTACCTGATCAAAACACGGTGTTGGTATTTTCGTTTGTCGGCTTCATACCTCAGGAAATTACGGTTGGCAATCGTACTGCAATTAATGTGGTAATGGCAGAAGATGCCCGTCAAATGGACGAAGTGGTAGTCGTCGGGTATGGTACACAAAGGAAAGTTAATCTGACCGGCTCTGTTTCTTCTCTTGCAGGAGATGAGTTATCAGGAATGCCTGCTCCAAGTACGGAAATCTTGTTACAGGGTAAAATTCCGGGTGTAGCCATCACCTCAACATCCGGTCAACCCGGCAACGAAGGTATATCTATCCGTATACGTGGCGTGGGTACAATGAACAATGCCAATCCGATGATATTGATTGACGGGCTGGAAGCATCAATGAGTGATGTCAATCCAAACGATATTGACAATATCAGCGTTCTCAAAGATGCCGCCGCCGCTGCGATTTATGGAACAAGAGCAGCAAACGGAGTTATCCTGATCACTACGAAACGGGGAAAGATAGGAAAACCCACTTTAACGTATAATGGATATGTCGGTTTTCAGGAAACTATACGCAGAATGGAACCTTTATCATCTGCGGAATTTGCAGAGTTTTTTAATGAAGGCAGGAGAAATGAGGGTAATACGCCAACCTATACACCGGAAGACATCGCAAAATACCGAAACGGATCTGATCCGGATAATTTTCCGGATACTTACTGGCTGGATTTACTTTTGCAAGGAAGCGGATTCACTCAAAATCATAATATCAGCTTGATCGGAGGTACTGAGAATTTCCGTTATACAACGTCACTGGCTTATTACAACCAGGAAGGATTGGTTAAAAACACCAAACATGACCGTTATACCGTCCGCATAAATATGGATAGTAACATAAACAAATGGTTGAGTTTTGGAATTAATTCCAGTATGTCACACAGACAGATTGATGCGCCGACAAGCCCTTATGGCGGTATAGGTGAATTTTTCCGCCAGGCAAACAGAATCCCCAATACTTTTGTCAACAAGTATAGTGATGGTACTTATGGACGGCATATTGATGGTAATCCTATTGCATGGGCTGAAGCTGGCGGGGAAGCAAATACCGCTGATTCACGTGTATTAGGAAGTGTCTTTGGCGAAATTAAAATTATAGACGGACTGACCCTGAAAGGTACAGCCGGAATTAATTACAGTTTTCTTGACAGGAAAACGCATATCAGGGAACTTATATACGGTGACGGTTCGGTACAAGGCCCTAATTCGGTTGAAGATTACCTGCAACGTGATAAAACGATAACACTTCAAGGACTGTTGACCTACGAAAAAAGGTTGGGAGAACATTATTTTAAAGGATTATTGGGTGTTTCCCGTGAGTCATTTAGTATGCAACGGACCGAAGCGTATCGCAAGAATTTCCCAAGCAACGACCTGACCGAATTGAATGCCGGCTCAGCAGATGGCTGGACCAATAATGGCACAGCTTCTGAAGCTAATTTGGGTTCCTATTTTGGTCGTATCAACTATGATTATGCAGGTAGATATTTGCTGGAGTTCAATATGCGCAGGGATGGATCATCCAAGTTTGCTTCAGGAAACAGATGGGGGATTTTTCCATCTTTCTCTGCCGGATGGCGTCTTTCTGAAGAATTATTTATGAAAAATTTAAATTGGTTGGATAACTTAAAAATAAGAGGATCGTGGGGTAAACTGGGAAATCATAGAATAAACGATTACCTGTATATTTCAACAATCAATTTGGCGCAAAACTATAATTTCGGCGGTTCTATTGCTGATGGGGCGGCTCAGACTGTTGCAAACAATCCGGAGATTTCATGGGAAAAGACAACAGAACTGGATATTGGTTTGGATGCAGATTTTATGAAAGGGTTACTTACGGTATCATTCGATTATTATAATCGTTATACAGATGATATACTTGCTGTAGTTCCGCTTACTTATATTTATGGATTGGATGCACCCACCTCGAATTCAGGAGCCATGCGTAACCGTGGCTTTGAATTATCATTGGGTCACTCCCATACATTAGGAGAGGTAAAGTATGATGTTGGCGGTTATATTACAAAAAACACAAATAAAGTAGAGAAGTACCCGAATCCCAGTAGAGGCACGACCATCAGAATGGAAGGATATCCATGGGATTCATTCTATGGATACGAATGTCTCGGAATCTTTATGTCGGACGAAGAAGCATTAAGCAGTCCTGTTCATTCCTCTTTGGTCAGAGCAGGCGATTTGAAATTCAAGGACCAGAATGGAGATGGCAGAATTGACTCAGAAGACCGTGTGGTACTGGGAAATACTATTCCCAACATCACATATGGATTCAATATCGGCTTAAGATATCAGGGATTTGATTTTATTGCAGCATTCCAAGGGGTTGCGGACGTTTATCGTATCATTGACACAGAAGCCATGTGGGGGCTATATAATGGGGCTAACGCCAGAAAACGGAATTTAGATAGAACTCTTGTTGAAAATGGTGTAGTAACACAAGTGGGTTATTATCCTCGCACTTTGATTTCGCGTTCACATAACCGGGATATGAGTTCTTTTTTAGCGCTGAATGCAAGCTATTTAAGATTGAAGAATCTGCAACTCGGCTACACAATTCCACAAAGTATTTTGGGCAAAGTTTCGTTGAATCGGGCGAGAATTTATATTAGCGGACAGAACCTCTTAACTTTCACCAAATTTGTTAAAGATGTGGATCCTGAGGTAAGCAGTAATAATGTGAGTAGTAACTATCCACAGGTAGCAATTTATACTGTGGGTCTGGATATAACATTTTAATTCAAAAATATATAAATCGAAGACAATGAAAAAGAATTTTAAAATCCTGGTAATCATTTTGATTACTGCCAGTATTTATTCATGCGGGGAAAGTTTTTTAGATGTTACACCGAAAGACAGATTGACCGATGTCACCTTCTGGACTAACGAACAGGATGTGACCATGGCGCTGAACGGATGTTACAGAGGCTGGGAATCAATGTATAATATCGTTTTTCTTGATGCTTCCTCGGACAATGGTTATGATCAGTTTAGCGCTACTTTTCAGGATATAGCGAATGGACAGCTCCGGGCGACTTCATCTGTTGGTTTGAATTCTGGCTTTACAGACAGTTTTGCCACCAGATGGTTCAGGTACGAACGTATCCGTAAGTATAATAATTTTCTGAAAAAAGTTGAAGAGGTAGACATGAATGCCGATTTGAAAAGACAGTATATCGCTGAAGTTCGTTTCCTCAGAGCATACGATTATTTTTATAAGATTATGTTTTATGGAGATATGCCGTTGGTAAAAGAACTTATTGAAGACCCTATGGAGGCAAATCTTTCAAGAACGCCTAAAGCGGAAGTTGAAGCATTCATATTGGCAGAACTGGCTGAAGTTGCTCAAATATTACCAGAAAGAAATGCGATTGAGTCCAGAGGACATGCTACCAAAGGCGCTGCATTGGCTTTAAAAGCACGCTTGGAACTTTATCTTGGCAAATATGAAGACGCTCAGGCTTCTGCAGCAGCTGTTATTGCGATGCCCTGTTATGAATTATATCCGCATTACGAAGAAATGTTCTGGCCTTCAGCCGAATCAACCAACAAAGAGGTCATTTTGAACGTAGAATATATGCCAAATGACTATACCAGCATGCTTCCTCAGTCAACCCTTCCGGCAACAGAAGGTGGATGGTCTGCACTGAACGCACTTTGGCCGATGATAGAGGCTTATGAAACAATCACCGGTAAATTCATTGATGATCCTTCGTCAGATTATAATCCTGATGAACCATTTAAAAACAGAGATCCACGGTTAACACTCACTGTTCTGTGTCCGGGAGAATGGTATAATGGTCGCTATTATAACCCGTTGGATCAATTTATTGATGGACAGACTGATCGCAGAAATCTTGATTATTATGCAGAAGCGGCTGCTTCACGCGGAGGGTTGTTGGTGAAAAAATATGTTTTCCCCATGTCCATCGATGAAGCCAATAATTATGATGGCAATGCAATCGTTATCCGCCTGGCTGAAATGTATATTACCTTTGCCGAATGCGCCCTTTATACCGGTAGAGATCAGGACAAAGCGCTTGCCTATATTAATCTTGTGCGTAACCGTGCAGGTATGCCTGACGCACTTGCACTGACGGAAAAACTTGTCCGGAACGAACGGCGTGTCGAACTTGCTTATGAAGGTCTCCGCTATTTCGACCTGAAACGTTGGGATTTGGGACCAACATTGCTCAATGGATGGGCGATAGGAAGTCGTAACGGAACAATTGATTCCAGTACGGGAAAAGTAACTTGGAGTGATGATTTTCTCAGGCTTGAAGAACGGATATTCATTCCCGAAAGGAATTATCTGATTAACATACCCCAGAGTGAAATAGACAGAAATCCAAATATGACACAAAATCCCGGTTATTAAGTGAATTATAAATAACAAAATACATCATGAAACATTTCTTATCCCTATTTCTCGTGTGCATATTCGGCACATCATTTCTTGTTTCGGCAAACGAACATGCTTACCGCATTCCATCGTTTGTTGACGGAGTAAAGCAACCGGTTATTAATCTCAACGGCGCCTGGCAGTTTCGTTTTGCACCGTCAGGCAGGTGGGAAACGGTACAGGTTCCAGGCGAATTAGCCATGCAGGGATATGCCATTGAGCACGACAAACCCTACACTTACCTGAAATCCCTTAACATCCCGGCTGATTTTGCCGGCAAACGGGTTATTCTGCGTTTTGACGGGGTATACAGCCAGGCTCGCCTCACCATCAACGGGAAATTCGTGCGCGAACACCACGGCGGCTTCACACGCTGGGAAACAGATGTCACCGATTTTGTAAGAGCGGGTAGAAGGAATGAAATCCAATTGGAAATCACCGACCGTTTTGACGAAATTTCTTACGCATCGGGTTATGCGCACCACCCAGTGGGCGGTATCCTTCGGGATGTGACTCTTTTTGCGCTTCCGCAGGTTCATTTATTTGATTTCTATGTGGAAACACTGTTAGACACCCTGTATCAGGACGCCCAACTGAAAATCGGCTATTCAACACTACACACAGGTAACGACACAGAGATTGTCTATTCGCTGTTTGACGATAGCGGAGTGAAAGCGACTTATTCATCCGCCATCAAACAGGGTGGTGATGGTCTTGATATGTTCGATGTGAAAAATCCTTTAAAATGGGATGCCGAACATCCGAATCTGTATACATTGAACGTTTCGTTGATGCAGAATGGAAAGCAAACTGGCCAGTTCAGTTGCATGGTGGGCTTTCGCGAAGTTAAAATCGATGGAAACAGGATGTTGGTCAATGGATGGCCAGTGAAACTGCGCGGCGCCAATCGTCACGATGTCCATCCCGTGCTGGGACGCACGTCCACAGCCGAAATGGATAGTTTGGACGCATTGTTGTTTAAAGAAGCCAATATGAATTTTATACGGACATCTCATTATCCGCCTTCCGAAAAGTTTGTGGAGTATTGCGACCGATATGGGATTTATGTGGAATGTGAAGCGGCTGTTTGTTTTGTGGATACTCACCGACAGCGGAACTACAGACCGGGTAATTCACAGGATGATCCGGCTTTTGCCGACCGTTACCTGTCGCAACTGCGCGAAATGGTCAAAACGTTCCGTTCAAACCCGTCCGTCCTGTTTTGGTCGATAGGTAATGAGAATGTATTCGGAGACAATTTCCAACTAAGCTGGGACTGGGTAAAAATGACGGACACAACACGTCCAGTTATTTTCAGCTATCCCGGCTATGTGAAAGACAACAAAAATGTATACGATATTTTAAGCATGCACTATCCTTATATTGACGGCAATCTGACGCAGTATGGCATTACAACCGTGCGTTTCCAGGGGCAGGGTATCCCGGCGCTGTTTGATGAATGGTTGCATCCGGCCTGCTACACCTACCAAACTCTGCAGGATGACCCTAACATCCGCGAATTCTGGGGTCAGTCGGTCGACATGATGTGGAGCAATCTGTTCGAATCGCCCGGCGGTCTGGGTGGCGCAATCTGGGGATATGTGGACGATATCTTCATGCTTCCCGTGCCAAAAGTGGGTACACCCTGGTGGCAGGAGTATGCCCGGAGGGATAGACCTGATGCTTTCCTGGGCAACTGTATTGGTTACGGTGAATGGGGTATCGTAGACATCTGGCGACGCAGGAAACCCGAATTTTGGGCAACAAAAAAGGGATATTCACCGGTGCGTTTGCTGCAGGAAAAGGTGACGGACTATACTCCCGGACAGCGAATCATCATGCCCGTGTACAACCGTTTCGACCATACTTTCCTGAATGAAATTAAGGCATACGCCACTTACAGGAATGTACGCAAAGAACTCAATCTGCCGGCTGTGGAACCACACCATAAAGGGATGATTGAAATTGCCGGCGAAAATTGGGAAAACGGCGAAACATTGGTGATTGAATTTCTGACATCAGACAATCAACTGATTGATATAAATCATATTGTGATAGGTGAAGCAAAAATAGAACTCCCGCGTACAGTCTATCAGGGCAGTTTGAGCATTGAAGAAACCGGTGAGCAGGTGATTGTAAAGGGAAATGGTTTTGAGATTCCTTTTTGCAAGGAAACCGGCCTTATCTGCAATGCCAAATCCGGCGGCCAGGTACTGATTGAAAAAGGTCCCTTCCTGAATATGGACGTGAACCTGCACCGCTTAGCGGGAGCTGAAGTGCGTGGCGGCGCAAGAAAATACGTGGCGTCGGAAGTCGACTGGAAGAAAATTGATTTTGCATACCAACAGAAAGACGGTCATGTATGGGTAACGATTGTCGGAGTATATGATAATATTCGTATGGACATACAGGTTGAAATTTCGCCCGAAGGAAAAGTAACATTTGATTACACTGCTGGCGGCGAACCAAACGGTTTTCTGCGCGAAAGCGGGCTGAAATTTTACCTTGCCGACGCCATCGACTATCTTCAGTGGAAGCGCAATGGCTACTGGTGCAATTATCCTGCAGATGATTTTGCAGGAAACGAAGGCGAAGCCCCGTTCTACAGCAACCAGCAGGCGGCGTATGGGAAATCCCCCACACAAGCCTGGCATCTTGATACCCACAACTATTTTTACTGGGCGGATGCAGGTGCAGCAAGTTCCAGGCCACTCACACAAGCGGCAAGGGGGATGAAGGAAAATGCGTACTTCTACACCTTGTCTACGAAGGACAAGCGCGGCATTTCAGTCATATCAGCCGATGCGTCAATAGCCTGCCGTACAGACAGACTGGCTGACGAACAATTGGTGCTGTTTACAAACAATCGCTGGGATTATCCCGAAATAGCATGGGGAAATTACTGTAAAAATATTGAAATTACGCCGTGTCACGGAAGAATTACGTTTATATTTAATTAACTTTACTCACTTAATAATTGTCATCAGGCTCATGAAGAATATGAAACAATGGATAGCTGACGTTATCAACAACCCCAAACGTGTCGCTATCCCAATCATGACGCATCCCGGTATTGAGATGATAGGGAAAACTGTAGAGGATGCCGTGACCGACGGGAAAATACATGCCGAAGCCATCAGAGCGATTAACGCACGTTATCCGTCGGCTGCATCCACAGTAATCATGGATTTGACGGTCGAAGCCGAAGCGTTTGGCTGTACAATCAATTTTTCAAAGAATGAGGTACCCACCGTCAGACACCGTTTGGTGAGCAATTTTGAAGAAGTGCACCAACTGCCTGTCCCCTCGCTGTCGGCAGGCAGAGTGCCTCAATTTCTTCTGGCAAATCAATACACGGTTGCGGCTATTTCCGATAAACCGGTGCTCGGGGGATGTATCGGTCCCTTTTCCTTAGCCGCACGTCTGTTTGACATGACGGAAATCATGATGGCCATCTATATCGAACCGGATACCGTCAATCTTTTGCTGGAAAAATGTACGCAATTCCTTGTGGATTATTGCCGAGCATTGAAAACGACAGGCATCAACGGTATGATCATAGCCGAGCCTGCGGCGGGTCTGCTTTCCAACAACGATTGCCAACAATACTCATCATATTATGTGAAGCAAATCGTAGAGGTACTGCAGGACGACTGCTTTGCAGTGTTTCTGCATAACTGTGGCAACAAAGGACAGTGTACACAGGCGATGCTGTATACAGGCGCTAACGGTTATCATTTCGGCAATGCCATGAATATGGTTGATGCGCTTGATACCTGCCCGCCGGATGTGTTGGTGATGGGAAACCTCGACCCTGTCGGCGTATTAAATTTGTCTACGCCTGAACAGGTGAAACAGTCGGTAGAGACCCTGCTGGAACAAACGATTGGGTACAGGAATTTTGTGTTATCAAGCGGTTGCGACGTGCCGCCGCATACCTCGCTCGAAAACGTTGAGGCGTTTTATGAAGCATTGGCGACGTTTAATAAGAAAAGATAATTGAACAAAAATGAAACTTTCCTTTATTGATATATGTATTTTCGCAGGCTATTGTTTGCTTATCCTTGGTGTCGGGCTTTTTGTTTCGAGAAACAGGAAACACACACAAAAGGATAGCAGCGACTATTTTCTTGCGGGTCGTGGGTTGGCGTGGTGGGCAATCGGGGCGTCCATCATCGCCGCCAATATTTCGGCAGAACAGTTTATTGGCATGTCGGGTTCGGGCTATGCTATCGGTTTGGCTATGGCTACCTACGAATGGATTGCGGCGCTGGGGTTGATCATTGTTGCCAAATGGTTCCTGCCTATCTTCCTGCAAAAGCAGATATACACTATGCCGCAATTCCTCGAACAGCGCTTCGATATGCGCGTAAAAACCGTGATGACAGTTTTCTGGCTGGCGGTCTTTATTTTTATCAACCTCACATCAATCATGTATCTTGGGGCGTTGACCATCGAAAATGTGATGGGCATTCCTTTGATGGCTGGCGTGTTGTTTTTGGCGTTGTTTGCAGGTATTTATTCCATCTACGGGGGATTGAAGGCTGTGGCTATTACCGATGTGGTACAGGTGATTTTTCTTGTAGGCGGCGGACTTGTCACTACATTTATTGCTGTTAACGCTTTAGGTGATGGCGAAGGACTGGTTAAAGGCTTTGGCAATCTTTATGAAACTTCGCGCGACAAATTCCACCTGATCCTCGACCCTTCGCACCCGGGCTATAAGGATTTACCCGGCTTGTCAGTCATCATTGGCGGCTTGTGGGTAGCCAATCTTTACTATTGGGGCTGTAACCAATACATCATACAGCGTGCGTTAGCGGCAAAATCAGTCAATGAAGCGCAGAAAGGAATGCAGTTTGCCGGCTTGCTTAAATTACTGATACCGATCATTGTCGTTGTACCCGGAATTGCGGTCTACGCCATGGGCGTGGAACTTGGAAAATCCGACGAAGCCTATCCCTGGCTGCTGAGCCATCTTATCCCGACAGGTATCAAGGGACTTACTTTTGCTGCACTTATTGCAGCAATTGTCAGTTCGCTGGCTTCAATGATGAACAGTATCTCCACCATTTTCACCATGGATATCTATAAGCCGTATATCGAAAAGGGAGCAAACGAAGGAAAGTTGGTCAACATAGGCAGGCTGAGCAGTTTGGTCGCTTTGCTTATTGCTGTTGCCATCACACCCATGCTTACCACGCTTGATCAGGCCTTCCAGTACATCCAGGAATTTACGGGTTTTATCAGTCCGGGAGCATTGGCTATCTTCCTGACCGGATTTTTCTATAAAAAGGCAACCTCCAACGGCGCGTTACTGGCAGCCATCGGAACATTTGTTTTCTCAACCGTTCTGAAATTTGCTTTCCCCGGACTTCCATGGATGGACCGCATGTTGATCGTGTTTTTTCTCTGCCTGTTGACTGTTTTCGTCACTGCCATTGCCGAACGAAAGGGACTGAGCAATAAAGCCATTGAAATCACCCCTGATTTATTCAGAACAAGTCGTACATTCAATATTATATCGTGTGTGATACTGGCTATTCTTGTGATTTTGTATACTTTATGGTGGTAACTAAAAACATTATATTTGCACAGTAAAATCTACTCAATAAAGTTTAAATGTTTTATAACATGAAAAAATATCTTTTTATCATGACGTTTGCCGTAATGATTGTTTTGAATAGTACGGCGCAGCAAACATATACAGCCGACTGGGCATCGATTGACAGCCGCCCGATTCCACAATGGTTTGTCGACGCCAAATTCGGAATTTTTATCCACTGGGGTCTGTACAGCGTACCGGCCTGGGGACCGCTTCCGTCCGACGGCGCTGGAATCTACGACTGTTATGCCGAATGGTACTGGTGGAAACTGTTGGATAAAAACAATAAGGTGAATCCCCTGTTTACTGCCTTTCACAACAAAAATTACGGTGAAAATTTCAAGTATCAGGATTTCGTCAATGACTTCAAATGCGAGATGTTCAAACCCGACGACTGGGCCAAATTGTTTCGCGAAGCAGGGGCGCGCTATGTGGTACTCACATCCAAACATCACGAAGGATTTGCCTTGTGGCCCAGTGCACATGCGTGGAACTGGAATGCTGTCGATGTTGGCCCTCACCGTGACCTCGCTGGCGATCTTACCGATGCTGTGAAAAAAGAGGGTTTGCACATGGGATTCTACTATTCACTTTACGAATGGTTCAACCCGCTGTATAAGGACAATATTGCCAAATATGTAGACGACCACATGATTCCGCAGATGAAAGACCTGGTCAATCGCTACAGTCCTGAAATTGTTTTTACAGACGGCGAATGGGATCATCCGTCAGAAAAATGGAAAAGTACTGAATTCCTGGCCTGGCTCTACAACGAGTCGCCCGTGAGACATACAGTTGTCGTGAACGACCGTTGGGGCAGTGAAACCCGCAGCAGGCATGGAGGTTACTATAGCACAGAATACGATCTGGTGCACGATGGCAATGTGAAAGATCAAAAAATCGCTCACAAGTGGGAAGAATGTCGCGGTATCGGGAGTTCATTTGGATACAACCGGAACGAAAATATTGACGATTACAGCACATCCGAACAGTTGGTTCACCTGCTGATCGAAAAGGTGGCTAAGGGCGGTAACTTGCTGCTCAACATAGGCCCTACCGGCGACGGACGCATCCCAGTCATCATGCAGCAACGCCTGATGGATATGGGCCGCTGGCTGAAAATTAACGGCGAAGCTATCTACGGAACAACATCATGGACAGTGGACAGCCAGACCGACATAGACGCTTATTTTACCGTCAAAGGCAAAGATTTGTATGTGATCTTCACACAATACCCCGGCAAAACTGTTTCGATCCGCAATGTATCCGGCAAACCGTCGTCGGTAAGCCTTCTGGGAAGTGACGCCAAAGTAAACTATTCACATAACGACAAAAATATAACTATCACCCCACCGGCGCTTTCTCCTGCGAACAATCCCTGCGATTATGCGTGGGTATTCAAACTTTCAGGATGTATGTAGGACGCCGTTATTCAATTATTCAAACATGAAACATCGAGACAGAGTTATTGCAGCATTGAGCCATGAAACGACCGATCGCGTGCCGTTTCAGGCAACCTTTACGCCCGAATTTGCCAGCCGTCTGCGTGCATATTTCGGGCTACCGCCTTGTCGTTCAGAACCTCATCACCGCGAATGGTACGGCTACGAACTGGAAATTCTTACCGGCCAGGACGCCCTTCAGGCAGGGGTAGGCTGGTTTACCAATTATTATTTGGACGACAAGCCTTATGTAGATAATTGGGGCATAGAATGGAAGATCGATCCTTACGATACGCCATTGGGGGGAGGAATATATACCAATCTCAAAAGAGGCCCTTTGGCAGGTGATGAGCCGGATCTGGAAAATTACAGGGCGCCCGACCCGAATGCTCCCGGCCTGTACAACCATGTCGAACGACTGATAAGCGAATACGGGAACGAATATTACATCATTGGTCGTGTACATTGTACGGTGTTCGAGTCGGCCTGGGCATTGCGTGGGTTCGAGGATTTATTGATGGATTTATATATTAACCCCGAATTGGCAGACAGAATCCTGGATATTACTTTCGGATATCATATGGAAGTGTCCAAAAATATGGCACGTAAAGGAGTAGATATGATTTGGTTGGGCGACGACTTCGGATCACAAAGCAATCTGCTGCTCAATCCGGATAAATGGCATGAAATATTCAAACCGCGCTATCAACAAATCTGTCAAGCAATCAAACAGATCAACAAAGACATCAAAATAGCCTTTCATTCCGATGGATGTGTTTACGATATTATTCCCGGACTGATCGAAGCCGGAATAGATGTACTCAATCCGATACAAACCGAATGTATGGATCCGCAAATCCTGAAAGACAGGTATGGCGACCGGTTATCATTCTTTGGCGGTATGGCTGTTCAGACGACCTTACCATTTGGGTCGTTCATTGATATTCGCCGCGAGTTCGACTGGCTGAAAGAAACGCTCGGCAGGAACAGCGGCTGGCTGTGCGCCCCCACGCACCATGTGCAACAGGATACGCCAGTCGAAAATTTTATGGAGTTGGTCAAATGTGTAGAAACAAAATAATGAACACAAATCTTAACACCATTAGAAAAAAATAATATTCAGTTTTTTAGTTTTCAATTATTTATTTAATTATTTAGTTATTATGAAAGCATTCTCTATTATTTCAATTATTGTATTGTTTGCGGCTTGTTCCCCAATGGAGCAACCTAAACCGCAAAAATTTGAGTATCCTGCGACTGTACCGCAGGCATTACACATTTCTGCTGACCGGCTGGAATACATCGATCAGTTGCTGCAAAATTATGTAGATCAGGGCATTATTCCACACGCGCTTACTTTTGTGGCAAAAAATGGAGTAGTTGTTCACCATAAGGCATTTGGATGGAGCGACATCGAAAGCGGCAAAGAGTTGAAAAACGATGACATTTTCCGCAATTATTCACAAACCAAAGCAGTTGCTACGGTAGCTTTGATGACATTGTTCGAACGGGGGAAATTTCAAATTGACGATCCTGTTTCGAAATACATTCCTGAATGTACCGATCAAGTACTGGTGGAAATGAAACCAGACGGCACTTACACAACCCGTCCCGTTATTTATCCGCTCACTATCCGCCACCTGATGAGCCATACATCGGGTATTCTGGGTAACCCCAATTTGCGGCAGCTTCGTCAGGAACAGATGAGGAAACGCGATAACAAGCCCTACGAAACCTTAGCCGAAGATGTAAAAGATTTAGTTCAACTCCCACTTGGTTACGATCCGGGTACAGAATGGAACTATCACCCTTCTTTGGATGTAGTAGGTTATCTGGTTGAATACTTTTCCGGACAGTCATTGCGCGATTATGTAAAGGAAACCATTCTGATCCCGCTGGGTATGGACGACACCGACTGGTATTACCCGGAAAGTTATCGTGAGCGAATGGTTACCGCATACAACGAGAGAGACGGTCAATTGATTCCTCAGACCAACGTTTGGAGCGGACGTAACCCTTTTCAGGAAGACACACGCTATTGTCAGGCCGGAACGGGTTTGAATGGACCCATCGAAGATTATGCCCGTTTTTGCCAGATGATTCTCAATGGGGGTACGTTCAACGGGAAACGAATATTGGGCAGACGCACTATTGAAATGATGAGCGTAGACCAGCTTCCCCATCCCAATAACGGAGGGCCTGATTTTCATTTCGGGCTGGGTTTCGAGATTTATCCCGACAAAGAAACCGAACGCAAAGGCGTGTCGAATTTCACACCGATGGTGTCGCCCGGTTCACTCCAATGGGGAGGTAGATACAATACCGATTATCTGATTGATCCCAAAGAGGGGCTGATCCTCCTGTTTTATACCAACCGTATACCCGATATCCTGATTTGGGAAAGGTTCGTGAATACAGTATATCAGATTTTGCAGTAGCAGGGAATATAAAAGGGACTTTCTTAAAAGTCCCTTTTACAATAGGAGCCTCCAGATGCCTGAACAGGATCAGACGTTTTTTTAATGCTACCGGATGCAAGGTTTCAGTTTATTTTATATCTTTGCATTTTATATCTAAACCAAATAAACATGATTATGAATTTTCTAAAAAATGAAGGAGAGGTTACTATGACAGATTCATCTTCCACATCAACACTCAACCGTCGCTCGTTTCTGAAAGCATCGGCGGCTTCGGTTTTCGCTTTCAATCTTGTGCCGCGTCATGTGCTGGGCGGCAATGGTTTAACGCCTCCCAGCGACCGTATCACGCTGGCGGGAGTTGGCATCGGTGGGGTCGGGAACGATCAAATCAAATCCTGCGCTGCAGCTGGATTCGAGGTCGTAGCGCTTTGCGATGTTGACGACCTCCATGCAAAGAAAACTTACGACGCTTTCCCCCAGGCACGTCGTTACCGCGATTTTCGCGACATGATATCGGCTGAAAACGATAAGATTGACGCTGTGTATTGCGGAACTCCCGACCACACACATGCCATCGTGACACTTGCAGCGCTACGCGCAAAAAAACACGTTTGCACCGTCAAACCCCTCACACGCACCGTCGAGGAAGCCCGCGCCGTTATGGCGGCAGCAGAGGCTGCCGGTACTGCCACGCAGGTTACCGCCCAGCCCAACACCGACGACTGGGCTTGCCGTATAACGGAGCGTATCCAGGCAGGGGTTCTGGGCGACGTGACAGAAGTCCATGTCTGGTCATACCGTCCTGTTTGGCCGCAAGGCATGCCGCAGCGTCCCGACGGCGAAGATCCCATCCCCGACACACTTGACTGGAACCTGTGGATAGGTCCTGCCCCCATGCGTCCATTCAAGGACGAATGGCCCACCGGCAACCCCATTCCTGAACTTCCCCCCAAGAATTGGGGGGAAAATAAAGTCTATCATCCTTTCAATCACCGCGGGTGGTGGGATTTCGGCACGGGCGCACTCGGCGACATGGGCTGCCACTACCTCAACACCCCCTATCGCGCACTCAAACTTGGCTACCCCTCTGCTGTATCCGCCACTTCCTCGCGTCAATATGAGGAGTCTTTCCCGCTCGCATCCATCGTGACCTATGACTATCCCGCCCGTGAAGGCTTCCCCCCTGTTCGTATCGTCTGGTACGATGGCGGTCTTAAGCCCCCCTGTCCCAAGGAAATGGGCGACCAGGACCTGCCAGAGGAGAGCATCCTGTACATCGGCACGAAGGGTATCATGCTGGGCGACCGCATCCTCAACCCCGAATTGGAAGCTAAGGCGAAGACGATTCCCGCCACGTTGAAACGTCGCGGCAATACCTGGACGGAGTGGTTTGAAGCCTGTAACGGTGGCGAGCCGGCAGGTTGTCATTTCGGACTCGGCGGTGTGCTGGCAGAATTCGTCCTGCTCGGCGACATTGCCCTCCGTACCGGCAAACGCATCGTCTACGACCCACAGGCAGTACGCATTACCAATGATGCTGAGGCGGATGCCCTTTTGAGGCAACCCTATCACAATGGATGGAAATTATGATACAGGAAAACTTCGACAGTAATTTCTGATCAATAACCGACAGCTTTCAATTTATTTTATATCTTTGCATAATGATTATCTTACAAAATTTAAAAACATGAATCAACAAATTTCAAGACGCCGTTTTCTCGGCGTATCGGCAACTGCCGCCGGTCTGTTTACCATTGTGCCGAGTTATGCCGTGAGCAGGCTTGGTCATATCGCACCCAGCGATAAATTGAATATTGCCGGCATAGGCATAGGAGGAAAGGGGCGTGTAAACCTCAACAACATGAAGTCGGAAAATATGGTCGCCCTGTGCGATATCGACTGGGAGTACGGAAAAAGATGTTTCGATGAATTTCCCAATGCCAGGAAATATGTCGATTTCCGCAAGATGCTCGACGAGATGGGCAAAAGCATTGACGCGGTGGTCATTGCCACCCCAGACCATACCCATGCCGTATGTGCCATCCCTGCCATGCAATTAGGCAAACATGTGTATGTACAAAAGCCGCTGACCCATTCGGTTTATGAGTCAAGGGTGTTATTGGAAGCTTCGCGGCGTTACGGTGTAGTGACTCAGATGGGCAATGAAGGGCACAGCAACGATGCAGTCAGCGAGGTGTGCGAGTGGATTTGGAGTGGAGCTATCGGCGAAATAACCCGTGTTGACGCATGGACTGACCGCCCGATTTGGCCTCAGGGACTGACACGTCCCGAACAGGGTATGTGGGTGCCCGACCATATCGACTGGGACTTGTTTATCGGCCCAGCCGCCATGCGTCCTTATCATCGTGCGTATCATCCCTGGGATTGGCGCGGATGGTGGGATTTTGGAACGGGAGCATTGGGTGATATGGCTTGCCATGTGCTTGATGTTGTCTTTGCAGCCATGAAGTTGGGACATCCCTCTTCCGTAGAGGCGTCTTCGACAGCTTTCAATACCGAAAGTGCGCCGATGGCTGCAACGATTCAATATGATTTTCCTGCCCGTCCGAAACAGGGTAAAATAAACATGCCGGCAGTGACCGTCTTCTGGTATGACGGAGGACTGGTTCCCCGCCGTCCCGAAGGATTGCCCGATAATGAAGAATTGGGCACAGGACGTAATGGTGCGATTTTCCATGGAACAAAAGGAACATTAGTATGTGGAAACTATGGTGAGAAATACCGTTTACTGCCTGAAAGCAAATTCCAGAATATGACGAAGCCGCCTGCCACCTTGCGTCGTGTAGGGATGAGCCATGAAATGGATTTTGTGCGCGCCTGCAAGGAATCGCCCGACAACCGTGTTTTGCCGCTTTCCAATTTCGAATATTCAGGTCCGTTGAACGAAATGGTGGTGATGGGCAATTTAGCTGTTCGCCTGAAGAGCCTGAATAAGAAACTTTTATGGGATGGGGTCAATATGCGAATCACCAATCTGGCCGATAGCGACGAGATAAGGGTACCCAACGGTATACCCGGACAGGAGCCACGCCAGGTAAGGTTGAACGCCAAGCAAGCTTCCGAAGAATACGTTCGTCATAATTACCGCGAAGGTTGGTCGTTGGGGAGTTGATACTTATCAGGAAGTCAATTCCTGTCATTGATACGGCAAAAAACATAAGAATTTGCGATTATAATCGCAAATTCTTATGTTTTTTGCCGTGCATGACTTATGGACGCTTCTAATCTTATCATATAAATCAGCTTTTAAATCACAGAAATATAAAATTATTATCCTTATTTTCTTGCTAAAAATAAAAAAAACAAGTAATTTTGAAGAAAAATAATTTAGCCATGCGTACACTGTTATTGTTTTTATCATTATGCCTGATTTCCGGCAGCCTGAGTGCCCAGAAATTAGCCGGTGTTGTTTATGACAGGGAAAATCAGGAGCCTGTGCCCGGCGCTCACGTATACATCGAAGGGAGCAGTTTGTATGACGTGACCAATGCAGACGGGAGGTTTGAAATAACAGTCAATTCGATAGTCAGCCTGCCCCTCATTATCAGTCACGTTTCATATCATACAATAACTGTTTCCAATCCCTTTACCTCTTTGTCGGATACGATCTTTGCAGAAGAAAAAGAAAATCTGCTGGGTGAAGTAATCGTTCAGGCAGGCAGGTATTCAAGAAGGCAGCTTTTAAATGCTTTCCGCCGCCAGTTCCTGGGCACATCCCAGGCCGCCAGATCCTGTGTTATCGAAAATGAAGAAAAGATTGATCTTTGGTTCGACAGTCGAACCCATACACTGTCAGCAAGCTGTGAAGAACCAGTTGTGATCAGCAACAGACATTTAGCCTATAAACTCTATTTGACATTAAACAGGTTTAACATTGTATATCCGGGTCGGCGTATGGGTGTGGGACAACCCATATTAATTGATTATGAAGGGTCAACATTCTTTGAAGATATATCTCCGCCCACGAAAATAATTACAGAACGGAGAGAAAAAGCATTTGAAGGTTCGCCGTCTCACTTTTTACGTGCACTGGCAAATAACAGGACAGACGGTTTCAAATACTGGTTACTTGTAAAAGGTGACAATCGGGCAATAAATCCATCCGACTGTTTTACGGTTACCCAAGTGAATGAACTCAAACAAATCTCAGTAAATCCCCGGTTAATACCAAAAGAATTAGCTATTTATCAAGGAATTCCCTACTATGGTTCAGTCATCGTACAAAGAGAACGTAAAGAAGAAACTGAAATTATCTTCTTTAATGACCGGTTCATGATTGATGCCTGGGGTACTCCAACCCGAGATATGCTGTTCGTTGGTTACATGGGTACGTTAGGATTCGGGGACATGTTGCCGGCAGACTATGGGATTGACAGATCCAAACCGGTTGCCTCCGTTGCAGGGAATGAGAACCTGGCGGTTGAAGAAAGATTGCGCAACTTCGCGGAGCTTCTTCCAACGGAAAAAATATATGTCCACCAGGATCGTATGCGTTATGTAGCAGGCGAAACGATATGGTTTAAAGCCTACCGTGATTTTTCCAAAAGCGACGACCCGGGAAGCAGCATCCTTTATGTCGACTTGAAGAATGGCTCAAATCAACTGGTGGCATCCGGTAAATGGCTGCTTGAAGATGATATAGCCTTCGGACAAATCGAATTGCCCGATACCCTTTCTTCAGGCAATTACCGGTTGAGCGCTTACACCCGCTGGATGCAGAATCCGGGCATGGAGAACTATTTTACCAGGGAAATCCAGGTGTTTTCTGCCTATGAGCCGGAGATAACAGACGAGGGTCAGCCAACACCGGAGCCTTCTGTCGATCTTCACTTTTTTCCCGAAGGCGGTAACCTGGTGGAAGGGATCCCCTCCAGCATAGCCTTCAAAGTGACAGACCATCATGGGAAAGGACTGGAAGCGTCCGGTATGATCACGGATCAGGATGGAAATGAGGCAGGACGTTTCCAAACGCAACATAACGGTATGGGGGTTTTTACGTTCGAACCCCAACCGGACAGGCAATACACAGCTCTTTTAGATAACCATCCGGAAGAAAAAGACTTTCCACAGGCTCAGGCGAAAGGAGTTGTAATGGAACTGAAACACAATAATCGCTGGATTCATGTCACGGTAAGGCATAATCTGAATATCACCCGCGCACAGGCTCCCTTCTACCTGACTGTCCATCAGAAAGGAGTAGATTATTATACAACGTCCGTAGATGTAACAAAACCCGTATCCGTGCTGAATATACCTGCTGACTATCTGCCGGAGGGCATATTTACCATCACCGTTTTCGATAAACAGCTGCATGCCTGGTGCGAACGGTTATCCTTTATCAACTGTCCCGAACCTTTGCAGTTGCAGGTAACGACCGATCAGGATACGTATGAAAGAAGGAAAAAGATAACTGTACAGATCGAAGCATCCGACAATTTCGGATCGCCGCAGAAGGGCAATTTCTCTTTGGCCGTCGTAAGTTCTGACCTTGACGAACCGGACAGCAGGAATAACTTTTATTCGGATTATTTCCTTCAAAGCGAATTAAGGGGCAACATTGAAAATCCGGCTTCCTATTTTGAGGAAAAGGATTCTGTCAGCCTCCAAAACATAAATATGGTATTGCTTACTCATGGCTGGCGAAGGTATTCATGGGATCATATGATGGGCTCTGTGAAGCCGGAAATACTGTATCCTGTAGAAAAGGGTCTGGGTTTTGCAGGCAAGGTGGAAATGGGTCGACGCCAGGTCAGCGACCAGGTGAGTGTAACAGCCTTGTTCCGGCTTGATCCCGTCAATGAATTTTTAACCGGTCAACTGGAAGAAGACGGCTCTTTCCGGTTCGAAGGCTATCATTTCAGTGATACGGCTGAAGTGCTGCTTTCGGCAGTAGATAACAGGAATGCTGCATTAAACCTGTCCGTAGAAAAGCCTGTTTTTCCCGTTCCCGATTATTTTTCCAGCAGTAACGTTATATACAGCGATTCGTTTAAGGTGGAAATATTCGGTACCATGCCTGTCATATCGGGGGATATGGAAAACACGATATACGAACTGCCTGAAATTCAGGTGACAGCCCGTGCCATCCGACGCAGCTTGGACAGGCGCCATAACAGCGAGCTTGGTGTTTCTGTTTTTGAAGTAAATCCGTCCTTCACTTTTTCGCCGATAACAACGAAAGCAGCCATATTTGAATCATCTACAGATGATATTGCAGGAAATGAAGGCGCCTTAGCTCTTTTGGATTATATCCCGAGAATACGCTTACTCAAAGAATTCGGAAGAGGAAGTTTGTCTGGTGAAAATCAAGTGACTGAGCCAGTTTATGTGTTGAATGGGGTTCGCGCCCGTAAAGAGGAACTCCGTGCAATACCGGCCAGTATGATCTCGCGGGTAGAACTGCTTCCTCCTGCCGCAGCTTTAGCCTACGGACATGGTGCGTTTGGCGGCGCAGTTGCTTTCTTTACAAGAGATATGAAAGAAATCAACAGTTTAAATGCCATGCCTTCCCGTACCGAATCCTTTCAATGGGTTGGATATAACCAGGAAAAAGAATTCTATTCGCCAGACTATACGCTGCCGCAGACTAATTACAGACTCGACTACCGCAAAACGCTTTACTGGCAACCGGACGTCATCCTGGATGAAGAGGGCAAAACCTCGTTCAGTTTCTTCACCTCCGACGACAGAGGCGAATATATCATTCATTGCGAAGGAATTTCAACCACAAAAGAAATAGGAGTCAGTCAAACCGTGTTCAGGGTTTATTAAGGGAAAAGGGCTAAAACGGCAAGCCAGTGGCTTGGCAATTGTATTCAGACTGGTTTGAAAAAGGGAAAGCATTGAATGAAGCCTTTTTTAGGATGTTGTAAAACAAATTCATCTTTTTTACGTTATAATAACATAGAGCAAATTTCATTAAGTGCCCAAATTCAATTGTGGAATGTAAGCGGCTTAGGGTTAGAAGTGTTAAAAAAACGAGAAAACATGCTGTAAAACATGTGTTATTTTGCAAAAATGTTTTATCTTTGCAGCCGTGTTACGTAATAAATAAAGAGCTATTCAAGAAAATCCAAAAAGGAACAAATTATAGAACAATGTCATTGTGCACTCAAATACACTAAAACTAAAATGATTAGCATTGAATTAAACAACGAAACAAAGCGTTCAATTGAGCTTTCGACGGGAATACCATATTCTCAAATAGAGGAACTTGACGCGGAAAGCATTGACAGGCTTATTGAGGAAAAAATCAAAAAGCCATTGAGCATAGTACACGCAAAGAGAGATTGGAGGCTTCCGGCACGAGGCGGCGTGTTTCTTACGCTCAACAGGTTTGTTTCTATGTCGCAAATAGATAAAAAAATCAGTTTGATATAGCGCGGCAATGAATCAGAGCGACTTCCACCAAAAATTATCCTATCTGTACGATATGTACAACCAAATAATAAAACCACTGATAGCCGACATCGAAATAAAATATCAGAAATTTCCGGATTCGATTTTCAATGAAATCAGGGCTTTTAATGATCATATCGCTCGTTGTTATATTGATGGCATGCCTGATGATAGGATTGAAAAAGAAATGGATAAAGCCGAAAGTCATATCATGCGAATAATTCTTGATTGCTACAAGTATTTAATCGTTTGGTATTATGATTATTTCAAGCAGTTTAGAGTTGATTTTGATATTTCATTCATAGACAACGGAGAGTTTGCGCCGCACTTTTACAATCAACAAGTAAGGGGAGCAAAGGCGACTCAGAAAGCAAAGAAGCATGAAGGCATAGATAAACAGACTTCATTTGCCAAATATCAAGAGGCATACAATATATACTCAGGTTTATATGAAGAAATTCAGGACAGTATGCCAAGAATACGATGGGCGAAAAAATTTGGGTTGTATCAATTCAGAAAGCAGATCTTTTTGAATGTGTGGTTCTGGGTTGCTTCAGTTGTCTTTTCCGTAATCATCCCGTGGAAAAATATTCTTAACTGGATGGTGTCATTGTTTACGAAATAGGATATGACACGTATTTAAAGCATATTTACGGTAATTATCTTGAATTGCCGCGTGAGTCTGAACAAAAGTTTCTGAGTTTTGAACCAAAGAAAGCGTGTAGTCTTTCTGAATCTCTTACATGGAACAATGAAGTATAAAAGCGGATAAAAGAGTAAGAATAACTTTAAAACTCGCTATTGGATTAATGCTTACATATAAACGCGAGCGGAAAATCAGGTGAAGTTGGGGGTTAAAAGTTTATATTCAACACAGCGGTTTGACCGTCTTCGCCGATCCATAAGCATCCGTTTTCAATCAGGCGGAGGGCTTCTTTGGAGGCGGCGTCACAGAAACTTTGTTTGATGATAAAATCGGATGGTTTTCCTTCTTTCAGTTTAAATTCGACTTCAATCACCCCTGTGGTCTGGGGACATTCTTCCATTTTCAGCGGATTCATCGCTTCTTTCAGATACTTTTGATACGCTTCCATCCCAATTTGAGGCTCCGGCGCCGAAGGTTTTTCTTTGGCTAAATCACTTCTTACTGTGCGAGATGCAGCAATCGCCCTGCTCTCCGCCCTGCCTTCCTCATCCAGGACAGCAACTGCAGCATCATCCAACTCCTCTTCCACTTCTGCTTGACGGACAGCTACTATCCCGGCATCCAAAGCCAGCTCAACCCTTTCATCTTCCACACTTACAACTATTTCAGCCTGCACTTGTGCATACGCTTCATCCACCACTACAGGTTCGCCTGCTCTCCTGTCTACGACTGGAGAAGCGGGGGAAACAGGGGAAAGAGAGGAAGATGTTTCACGCTGTCTCATCTCGCTCTGAGCTACTGTTGCTATCTCATTTTCAGTCAAATAATTTGGTGGAGGTGGCGGCGATTTTGTTTCTGTTACCGGTTCTGTCGCTATTTCCTCCGTATATGTATGGGTCTCATTCATGGCAATTAAATTCTCCGGTTTTTTGTTCAGCGTGAAATATCCTCCTGCCATCAGACAAAACAACAGACTTGCCGCTATCCCAATGTATATTTTCTGCTGTCCGGTCTGGCGGGTTGCTGATGGCATACGGCTACGCAGACGGGCAATCCGTTTGGCATGGTCAGCGTCTACTTCGTCGTAGCCTTCCAGCGCTTCTGCCAAAAAGGGGTTTCTCATCGCCTCTTTTTCTATTCGATGCGCTTCTTTGCCTTTCCTTTTCCCTTGTATGTATGCCAATAAATTCATGCTAACTGTTTTTATCGATACAAATTTTTAAATTTCGTTTCCCGTTTTGAATATAACTTTTCACACTCTTCAACGAATAGCCTGTCTGTTCCACAATATCGGCATATGACATTTCGTCCATGAAAAACCGCGTAACCGATATACGTTGATTTTCCGGCAATGCCTCCATACACATTCGTAATGCCTGCATCCGTTCATTCTCTTCGTCCTCTTCTTCATCTAATAGATGCAAAATTTCGTCCGATTCCATAAAATCAGCATGTAATTCTACCTGAATAGTGTGTTCTTTTTCGCGAAGTATTTGTAAACAATGGTTTTTTGCGACGCTGTAAAGCCACGTCCGGAATACTTTTATTTCGTATTGCGGTACTTTGGGCATCAGGTCTTCGAAGAGTTGCATCACGGCATCCCGGGCTTCGTCGGCGTCGCGCAGATATTTGAGGCATACACCATACACAAGTGGAATGTAGCGGTCAAACAACTGACCGAAACTGTCTGTCTTACCCGTATTGATATAATACTGCAGTAATTCTTCGTCCGTCTTTTGCACGGGTTTGAATCTGATGAAGCCCAATTATTTTCCTAATAGCAAGAATGTTTCAAAAGCACGCAAATGGCACAGATTATGCAGGTTTACACAGATATATTGATAAGTTAAAATCTGCGTAGACCTGCATAATCTGTGCCATCCGCGTGCTAAATATTTATTCCAAATTCAACGAAACGCGCTTAAAAGCTGTTGTCATAAGCGCTTTGTCTTGTTGTTGCAAGTATTGCAGAACGGTGATTTTCTGATCCTTGATGAAATCCTGTTGTAATAAGGTATAATCTTTGTAAAATTTCTTTACAGCGCCTTCAGCGATCCGGTCTAAAATATTTTCCGGTTTTCCATCCTGGCGGGCTTTGTCTTTTGCAACTTCTATTTCAAGATCAATCACTTTCTGAGGCACTTCGTCGGGTGTTATCGAAACGGGATTCATTGCTGCCACCTGCATGGCCACATCGCGCGCCGGCTGACGCTCTAACGTCCGGTTAAAGGCTACGATGGTAGCAAGTTTGTTCCCCGGATGAATGTAGGAAACGGTTGCGGTGCCTTCTACAAATTCATAAAAGCCTAATTCCATTTTTTCACCGGTCACTCCGATTCGATCGGTGATATGATTTTCAACGGAGCGGCCATCACTTAACGGCAAAGTCAGTAATTCTTCTATGGTAGCAGGTTTTTTACTCATTGCCACATCTAAAAAACTTTGTGTCAATGCCACAAACTCAGAATTTTTCGCCACGAAATCTGTTTCACACTTCAACGCAACAATTGCTGCGAAATTACCGTTATCAGCCGCCAGTACACAACCTTCCGATGCTTCACGGTCGGAACGTTTTGCGGCTACTGCCTGTCCTTTTTTGCGGATGATTTCCATTGCTTTCTCGAAGTCGTTATCTGCTTCCATCAAAGCATTCTTGCAATCCATCATCCCTGCCCCACTCATTTTACGCAAGTGAGCAATATCTGCCATTGTAACTGCCATAATCTTATTTTTCTGTTTAATTTTTTAGTCTTCTTCTAAATCTTTCGCAACCCTTGAAATCACTGCAGCATTCAACGCTTCGTCTTCTTCTTTCAGATTTCGTTCCCTCCTGGCGGAAAACCTTGTTTTGCGCTCTCTCCTTGGTGGTGTTTCTTCTTCCGACTCAGATTCGGAATCTTCTTTTATTGCCTTGCCTTCCTGAATACCTTCATCCATGGCCTGACTTATTATGCTTAAAATCAATTCGATTGATTTAGTTGCATCATCATTTGCCGGAATCACAAAATCAATAAATGTCGGATCGGAATTGGTGTCAACCATCGCAAACACCGGGATTCCCAACTTGTTTGCTTCCCTGACAGCAATATGCTCTTTCATCACATCAATGACAAACAACGCTGCAGGCAAACGGTTTAAATCTGCAATGGAACCTAAGTTCTTTTCCAACTTAGCCCGTTGACGCGTAATTTGCAGTTTTTCCCTTTTGGAAAGGTTGTCAAACGTTCCATCTTTACTCATCTTGTCGATTGTCGACATTTTTTTTACTGCCTTGCGAATGGTCGGGAAATTGGTCAACATCCCTCCCGGCCAGCGTTCCACTACATAGGGCATGTTAATAGCAGTCGCTTTGTCGGCAATGATTTGTTTGGCCTGTTTTTTAGTAGCCACAAAAAGTACTTTTCGACCCGATCTTGCTATATTTTTTAACACCTCTGCCGCTTCATCCAATTTAGCGGCCGTTTTATGTAAATCAATGATATGAATACCATTGCGCTCCATAAATATATACGGAGCCATGGCAGGATTCCATTTTCGCTTTAAGTGTCCGAAATGTACGCCTGCATCTAATAATTGTTCAAAACTTACTCTTGACATTTTTTTTTATTTATCGTTTACATTCTGTTTTCATTCAACTATCCGGTAGTTTTCGCAAACATTTCATACGGAAAATCCGGACAATTTAGATACTAAACGCCTTTTACTTGCAAGAAGCTCACAAATAATATTAACGTTTGCTGAACTGGAATCTTTTACGTGCTTTGGGTCTGCCGGGTTTTTTACGTTCAACTGCGCGTGGATCGCGCGTGACGAACCCTTCTGCTTTCAAAGCCGGCTTCGATTCGGGATTAATTTTAATCAATGCCCGGGTAATCGCTAACCGTGTTGCTTCGGATTGACCTTTGAACCCGCCTCCGAAAAGATTTACCTTAATATCATATTGTTCGACAGCACTCAGTTTATTAAGCGGTTGTTTCACAATAAATTGCAGTATCGGTGAGGGAAAGTATTCCGTCAATTCACGACGGTTAATGATGATTTTACCGCTTCCTTCGCTGACATATACACGAGCCACAGCCGCCTTACGTCTTCCTATTGCATTTACTACTTCCATACAATTATTTAAGTGAGTTTATATCTATTGACTTAGGCGTCTGAGCCTGATGTTTGTGCTCTCCGCCTGAATATACATATAAGTTTTTCAATAACTTATCTCCCAAAATATTCTTGGGTAACATGCCTTTTACGACTTTACGGAATAGCTGGTCGTCTCCTTTCGCTTTCAACATGGACGGCGTATATTTGCGTTGTCCGCTTGGATAACCGGTGTATCGTAAATAAATACGATCGGTCCATTTGTTTCCGGTCAGGACGACTTTATCTGCATTGATAATAATCACATTATCACCACAATCAACATGCGGAGTGAAATTGGGTTTGTATTTGCCCCGTAAAAGTTTGGCCACCTTCGAACATATACGTCCCAATACCTGGTCTGTCGCATCTACAACAACCCATTCCTTGTTAACGGTTGCTTTATTTGCAGAAATGGTCTTATAACTTAAAGTATCCACTATCTTAAATTTTATTTTATTAATACTACATAGCCTTGTATATAATGTTCCTTTTGTCACATAAGGAAAACAATACACTAAAAACTAACATTTTAACTTTTTTTGATAATAATCGGACTGCAAAGGTAAAACTTTTCTTCAATACACAACACTTTATTTTGGTTTTTTTTTATTGGGGAAGAAAAATTTACTTGTCTGTTTGGTTTTCAATGATGCCATTCATCCGCATTTTCAATGCCTAATTTATCGGAATGAAAGACGGGGTCTTTTATCCCTGCCTTGTACTGTTGTTCAAAATCGGTAAAGACTTTGATCGCTACTTTTCGCAGGAGGATGATCGCAATTATATTGAGCCAGGCCATCAATCCGACTCCTATATCAGCCATATTCCAGGCGAATGTCATTGTGTTGATTGCCGCAAAAAAAGTGCAAATCAACATTGTGACCCGTAAGAGGTTAACCGTCCAAAATGTCGCTTTCTTCCTGCGAACTAAAAAATAGACATTAGACTCCGCCTGAAAATAATAGCTCATCAGTGTTGTGAATGCAAAAAAGAAAAGGGCGATAGCCACAAAACCTGACCCGAATCCGGGTATGGTCGTATCAACAGCCATTTGTGTATTCACCGGCCCATAGTCGACAATTGCCTCGGACATTCCCTGACCGTTGTAAACTAATTGCTGTGCTGAATCCAAAACCTGGTATGTCCCAGTTATCAAAATAACCAAAGCGGTAGCCGTACATACGACCAGTGTATCAATATACACCGAAAAAGCCTGTACTAAACCTTGTTTTGCAGGATGCGGCACTTCGCAGGCTGCGGCTGCATGAGTGGCGGTTCCCTGTCCGGCTTCATTGGAAAAAATGCCGCGTTTGACGCCCATACTGATTGCTGCCCCCACCATTCCGCCAAAGGTTTGTTCAAGTCCGAAAGCGCTTTTGAAAATCAATGCAAACGTTCCGGGGATTTGTTGATAATGTATTATCAGGATAACAGCTACAACTATAACATAACCGATTGCCATCAAGGGCGTAACAATTTCCGCTACGCGGGCGATGCGCTTTATGCCTCCGAAAATAACTAAGGCAAGTAAAACAATGACTATTCCGGCAGTGATCCGCAGGTCTATTCCAAATGAGGTCTGGAAAGCATTGCAAATGGCGCTGGACTGAACTCCGGGTATTAATATGCCTAATGATACAACTGTAACGATGGCAAAGATCACAGCATACGGTTTATTCCGGATACCTTTCAATATATAATATGCCGGCCCGCCCCGATAGTTCCCTGCGATTTTTTCTTTATAAATCTGTCCGAGGGAAGTTTCGACGTATGCAGTGCCAGCGCCAAAGAAAGCAATTGCCCACATCCAGAAAATAGCGCCCGGCCCACCCAGCGCAATTGCCGTAGCAACACCTGCAATGTTGCCTGTACCTACCCTTCCAGAAAGAGCCAGACAAAATGCTTGGAAGGAAGAAATCCCTGAAGAAGACGATTTGCCCTGAAATAGCATTTGTGCCATCTGTTTAAAGTAACGTACCTGCAAAAATCGTGTCCGCCAGGAGAAATACAAGCCGGTTGCCAGACATAAAAAGATGAAAGGCGCTCCCCATACCCAGCCACTGAGTGTTGAAATTAGTTCTGGAAAATTCATGTTTCGGTTTGTTCTTAAATTTATTATTTGTATACGATAGATTGCCAGGGGGCAAAAATAAATAAAAAATAAGAAATAACCAACATTGAAAAATTTCTATCTTTGCAAAATGATTGTCATTCGTAGTATAGAAGAGAAAAGAAAGAAAGAATTGATTGCCACAGTCGGCTTTTTCGACGGCGTCCATGCGGGGCACCGTTACCTGCTCCGGGAAATGCAGCGATTAGCTGGTGAAAGAGGGCTATCTACGGCCGTTTTCACTTTTCCGGTTCATCCGCGAATTACCTTGCAGGAAGATTATAGACCACAACTGCTGAATTCTTTCGATGAAAAACTAAAGTTGCTTGAATCTACAGGCATCGATTTTTGTGTGGTGTTGGATTTTACGCTCGAACTTGCTTTTTGTACGGCTTACGATTTCATCGTGAAAATCCTGTCGGAACAATGGCATGTCCGCAGTTTGCTGATTGGTCACGACCATCGTTTCGGCAATAACCGTACCGATGGATTCGATGAGTATGTGGAATATGGAAAAGCCTGCGGGATGGAGATTGTGCAGGCTTCTTCTTATAATCGTTGTGGGAGTGCGGTGAGTTCGTCGCAAATCAGGCAATTATTATCGGAATGCTGGGTTGAAGATGCTGCAATGCTGTTGACTTATCCTTACCGGTTGAAGGGTAAAGTAGTCTATGGGACTCAGATAGGGCGGGTATTGGGTTTTCCGACTGCCAATATTGCAGTAAATGAGCCTTATAAGGTATGGCCGGGTCAAGGCGTATATGCCGTATGGGTGTATGTGTGTAACGGACGTTACAAGGGGATGCTCACCATCGGCGACCGTCCGACGATGAACGGCACACAAATGTCCATCGAAGTGCATATACTGCATTTCTCCCATGATATTTACTATCGTAACATAGAAGTGGAATTTATGTGCTATCTGCGTGATAACCGGAAATTTGAAAACCCCGAAGCATTAATAAAGCAATTGAAGCAGGATCGTCTGCAGATTGAAACATTACTAAAATAAATGTGTATGGAATATTTTTACGATGCAATCGACCTTTTGAAGGGGATGATATCACGACCTTCTTTTAGCAGGGACGAGACGGAAGTGGCGGATTTTCTGCAGGCGCAATGGCTGAAAGCCGGTCATAAGGTACAACGTAAAAGCAATAACTTATGGCTTACAGCGCCAGGATTCGAAACTGCACGACCTACCATCCTGATGAATTCGCATATCGACACGGTACAACCTGTCGCCGGATGGGATACAGATCCGTTTGCTCCCGAAGAAGATGGCGATTGTCTGCATGGTTTGGGCAGTAATGACGCTGGCGCAAGTGTGGTGGCTTTATACGAAGCCTTCGTTCTGTTAAGCACCCAAATGCAGCCGTATAACTTGATTTTTCTGGCGTCGGCAGAAGAAGAGATTTCAGGAAAAAACGGCGTTGAGTGTGTCTTGCGGGAACTTCCCCCAATCGACTTCGGTCTGGTGGGCGAACCCACCGCCATGCAACCGGCGATTGCCGAAAAAGGCCTGATGGTGTTAGACTGCATCAGTAGGGGGCTGTCGGGACATGCAGCCCGTAATGAAGGCGTGAATGCGATAACCGAGGCAATCAAAGACATCCGCTGGTTTCACAACTTTACCTTTCCGAAACACAGTGATTTGTTGGGTCCGGTGAAGATGACGGCGACGATGATTAAAGCCGGAACCCAACATAATGTGATACCCGATTGTTGCGAATTCACTGTGGATATCCGTACAAATGAATTTTATTCCAATGAAGAACTGTACCGGGAAATAAAAGAACAGGTGACGTGCGAAGTGATTTCCCGGGGTTTCCGTCTGAATTCATCGCGGATTGATACGAATCATCCTTTTGTGCAGCGAGCCATCATGTTGGGAAAAACGCCGTTCGGATCGCCGACGTTAAGCGATCAGGCGCTGATGATTTTCCCGACAGTCAAGATCGGTCCCGGTGATTCTGCACGTTCTCATACGGCAAACGAATTTATCCGTCTTTCCGAAATCCGTGAAGCGATTGATTTGTATGTAAGACTGTTGGATCAATTGAAAGTTGAGAATTGAAAATAATATTCATAGTATGAAAAAATCTGTATGGTCTGATGGCTTTAACAATTACAGATTCCTCCACTTCGCATACTCCGCTAATGCTCCGTATGCTTCGATCGGAATGGCGATGCGAAGAAACTGTGTAATATAAATAATGTAAGTTCAAAAAGTTACATATCGGATGCTAAAAAAAATACTGGGAACCATAGGGGTGCGATATTTTGTCGCCGGATTTAATTTGCTGTTGATTTTTGTGAATGGCAAAGTGTTGGGAGTTAGTGGTATGGGATTAGCTGGAGTGATTTATGCTTCGGCCAATATTGCATTCATTTTCAACAGTGTGCTCTGCGGCAATACGATTGTTTACTTTATGAACCGGTATGATTTCCGTTATGTCTTCTGGCCTGCTTATGTATGGGCTTTTATCGGGTCGGCGATAGCATGTGGCGGCATGAAACTGTTCGGGATGTTGCCGGCAGGATTTGCGATAGATGTGTACTGTCTGGCGGTGATCTTGTCATTGGTTGCGATTCATTCACGAATATTATTAGGGAAAGATCATATCCGCGGGTTCAATATCACGTTTCTTATTCAGGGCGGTTTGCTGTTTTTCAGTTTACTTTATATTTATTATGTAGCGGGTATCCGCGAAGCCAAAGGCTATGTATGGGGATTGTATGCGACGAACGGTTGTGCCTGGGTGGCCAGTCTGTTGCTGCTGCTACCGTTTTTCTTTCGCCAATCCACCGAAACAAAATCTGCACCTCCTTCAATCCGAAAATTACTGAAAGAAATGTTTGTCTACGGACTTTGGAGCAGCGCCGATAATCTGGCGGAGGGATTGACTACCCGGTTGAATTATTTCTTGGTGCAGCGACTGAGCGGTTACGGTCATGTCGGGTTGCTTGATGCCGGGACGAAAATATCGGAAAGCGTTTGGCATATCAGTCGCAGTGTCAGTTTTATTTCATATAGTCAGGTTGCCCGGACTGTCGATTTGGAAGAGCAGCGGCAAATGACGCTTCGCTTTCTCAAACTGACCTTTTGCGCCATTACGTTGGTGATGGGGATTATCCTGTTGATTCCAGAGTGGGTTTTTACGGATTATTTGTTTACAAGCGAATTTCAGGGAATCCGTAAGGTTATCAGGGGACTTTCGGTCGGTGTTATTGCGTTGGGGAGTAACAGTATTCTGAGTCATTACTTTATTGGTACGGGCAAGGTCAGGTACAGCGCGGCCTGTTCGTGTGTGGGGTTATTGGCGTTACTTGTATCGGGTTATTTTCTTATTCCGGCGTATGGCGTATTCGGTTCGGCTGTATCGACCAGCATCGCTTTTTCCGTCATGCTGTCGTTTTCATTGATTGTCTTCACCAAACTGACTCAAACCCGATTCAAAGAGTTCCTGCCTTCTAAAGAAGATTTAATGCGGTAGTTATCTTAGCCAAAGTTCGGGATTGAGTTTTTCGATGCCTCGGCGTATTTCGAAATGGAGTACGGTTGAATTGCCTTTATTAGCGTCGGTCAATATCTTTCCCAACCTCTGGGAGGTAGAAACTCTTTCACCGTTACTGACATATACTTCACTCAGATAAGCATACATGGAATAATAAAGTCCATGACGGATGATGATACCCTGACTATTGTCGGGCAAAAGAAATATGCTGGTCACTTCGCCATTGAAAACGGCTCTGGCTTCAGCGCCTGAAGTGGTTTGCATCTCAATCCCATTGCTAATCATTCGTACGTTTTTCCATTGCGGATGCTGGTATTCGCCAAAGGGAGTCACAATTCTATATCTGTCGGAAACGGGAGGCGGGAGGCGCCCACGGTTTGAAGCAAAATCATCCGACAATCGTTGCTCTTCGGGCGAAAGGGATGCTGCGCCCGGACGGGTATTATCTTTGGCAAGCAGTTGTTCGATCTGGCGGTTTAAGGCTTCTGCCTGTCTTCTCTTTTGGTTCAGCTCGGCTTGTACTTCCCGTTGCCTTCTGTTTAGTTGCTGTACTTGGGTTTGTTGTTCGGCCTCTTCTTTCGCTAATTGTTTGTTTTCTTCTTCGGCGTCATTTAACAGCGCTGATTTTTCGGCGCGGGACTGTTCGATTTCCAACTGTTTTTGATTGATTTCTTCCTGTTTTTGCATAATCAGTACAGCCTGACGCTTTTGCCAGTCGGCATATTCCCTGATATAACGCATCCGACGAACAATCTGGGCGAAATTATCTGCCGATAATACAAAAAGCCATTTGTACTGCGAAGACTTGCGTGTATACATGCTTTGAATCGACCGGGCATATATCTCGCGTTTTGACTTCAAATCCTTTTCCAATTCTGCCAGTTCCTTATTCAGGGCGGCGATTTCTTTGTCTATAGCGGTGATTTCCTGATTAAGCAGGGTGATTACTGTTTTACGCGCCTGTATTTGACCAGTCAACAGATTCAACCGGTTGAGCGAACTTTGGGCAGACGAGCGAATTTCATTGAGCAGCCGTGTCGTCACTTCGATCTCTTCCAAAGCAGCTCTGCGTTGTGCTTCCAATTCCCTCGCTGTTTGACCGGACACATACTCTATCGTAAAGAATAACAATACGATAAACAAGATACGTGCGAACTGTTTTCCGGTCATTCCTTTCATAACTGTTCGATAGAATGAAGGATTTCCTGAAGGCTTACACGCCGGTAATTGGCAGGAATGGGGAAATTCATTTCAAGTGGCGCATCTATTTCTACTCTTGAGAAACCAAGCGAGAGGGCGCCTTGTGTATTGTTTTCCATAAGCAGGCGAAAATGGATGTTCATCGGGAATAGTTGCCGGTCGACAGGACGGAAATTGTAGTAGTTACAATGTAAGCTGTAATTCGCGAATTCATCTCGTATTTCCGTAGCAGACAGTTTATCGTTCCGGTCGGCTGTAAAGGCATATTGCATACCGGTGCGGTCATCGGTACGCAGCAGATAGCCTGTTCCTGTCTGTTCCCACCTGAAACGGTTCAACTGGTTTTCCTGCAGATTGATTTCGCCCGGCAGAAACAACTGGTTTGTAAAGAGAGCTTGGAGGTTATAAAAGTTAAAATCAATTTCCGTACTTCCTTTCATCTCGTCGAATGATGCAATCAAAAATCGCCTGTTCAGCCGGTCAACTACTTTAATGCTGTCGGGAGTCAGTTCTGCCCTGAACGCTTCAATCCCCAAAAGCGGCTGGACTGAAATTTGAAGCCGGTCGTTACGCCGAAGTTTCAATTGCGCCCGCGAACTTGTTTCTTTGCCTGAAGCCAAAACAATCTCAAACTGCACGCGTGCTGAAAATGTTTGATACCGGAACGATTGTTCCTGAAAAGCCGCATAAAAGTCCTGTTCCGTTTTCAGGGTGAATACCTCCTCGCTTGCCGTGATTTCCTTAGACGAACGGCAACTGCTTAACATGGCAATAATCAACACAAAGAGAGTAACAAGTCTTTGCGTCAGTCTGTGATTATTCACCATCCGGATCTTCATAGTAGGTCTTCTCTTCAATTTTACGATTTAATATCTCACTTTCTTTTCCCATTTCTTTCGCCCGCATCCATTGTTTGAGCGCACCTTCCTTGTCTCCTGTCTTATACAGGATGTCGCCATAATGATCGACCAATACCGCACTGCCGGTTGTGTCTTTTTGCACTGCATTTTCAATATAAATCTTTGCCAAGGTATAATTCCCTTTGACAAAAAACACCCAGGCATACGTATCTAAATATGTCGGGTTGTTAGGTTCTGCCTTGACGGTCTGGGCGCTCATTCGCTCGGCTTTATCCAACTCTCTTTTCGACAGTGTCAAAAAGTAACTGTAGTTGTTCAAAACCACAATATTACGTTCGTTGTATTTCAAGGACTCTTCATACGCGGCAAATGCATCCTCCGGTTTTTTCATCTGATATAAAATATCACCGATTTGTCCATAAAAATCCGATCTTAAGGGGCGGTCTTCTTCGGGGATGATTTTCAATCCTTCCGTAAACGCATCAATGGCTTCCTGATAGTTTTTCAATTGATAAAAGGCAAGTCCCAGGTAAAAATAATAAAATGGATCTTCCGGGAAAATCTCAATTGATTTTCTGCAAAGATTGGCAGCTTCTTCATAATCCTGTGCCTGAAGGGATAATTGCAATAGTTGTTGCCATGCCATTTCCTTTAACGGATCCATCTCCGTCACGATTTGCAGTTGAAATCGCGCTTCTTCCATGTTTTCTTGCACAGCAAGCAGACTTGCATACATCATTTTCAAGTCTATATCTTCGGGATGCTGTTCCAGCAATGCCTGGAACAGCGTATTGGCGCCTTCTGTCGCATTGCGGTTTCTGTGAAGTTGTTGAATATACCGTGAAAGAATAGCTAATTTTAGTTCCACATCCAATTTATCATTGACAAGCGCCATGCGTATCTGCTCTTCTGCGGCTTCAGGATTTCCCGTCAATTCATAGTAATTAGCCATTGAAACCGTATAATATGGGTTTTCCGGGTCGATGGCGAACGCTTTCCGGTAGTATTCCAAGGCTAAGTCCGATTCTTTTTTTTCAAGATGTAAATCACCTAATAAAATCGGATAACGGGCATTTGCCGGATATTTGTCTGCTAATTTTTTCAGTTCAAGAAATGCTTCACCGGATTGTTCGAGCATCATGTAAAGCCTGTATTTCTGCATGGAAATGGGTTCGCTCATTCCAATAATTTCCTCCAAGGCATTGAACGTATCAATCGCTTTTCCGATTTCACCTTGCTGCGTATAGGCTTCGGCAAGATAATAGTTTAAATCAATTTTTTCGGGATTTGTTTTTATCAATTCTTCATATGCTTCGGCTGCTTCTCCATACATTCCTGTTGCTAATGAAATGGACGCCAAAGCCATCTTGTACGTAAAATTATCCGGACTGTACCTGACGGCGTCCTTTAACAGCGAAACGGCTTTTTCCGGTTCATCCATCTGCAAATAATACGATGATAATTCATATAAAACTGCCGAAGCGGTTGAATCAATTGCCAGACAGTGTCTGAACAACTCAAAAGATGCGTCATACTTGCCGCCATTTCTTAAATTCAATGCTTCGTAGAAAACATAATCCAGTTTTCGTCGTTCTGATGCCGGAAGGTTTTTCCGGACAGGTTGAGGCTCCGGCGCCGTGTATATAGATTCCGCATATAAAGGGAAAACACTTATCCAAACCCAAAGAATAACGAATCCACCGTATAATATTTTTTTTATAAACATCATATTCCCTATAAACTATATTGACAATTATGAATTATGATTCATTGATTAATTGAATTGAAAACTTATCTGTAAATTATGTAAAAATTCTGTTATTCTGTCTGAAAACTACTTACCTGTATGCCCAAAACCACCTGTCCCCCGTTCTGTTTCGTCCAAACTGTCTTCCAGATCCCACAAGACTTGCTCATGCGAAGTTATTACCATCTGGCAGATACGTTCGCCGTCGTTTACCACAAATATTTCAGTCGAAAGATTGACCAATATCACGCCTATCTCACCCCGATAGTCCGCATCAATCGTACCGGGCGTATTCAACAGGGTAATACCGTGTTTGATAGCCAAGCCGCTGCGTGGACGCAGTTGGGCTTCATAGCCTTTCGGCAGGGCTATAAATAATCCTGTTGAAATCAGTTTCCGTTCCATCGGCTTGATTGCGACCGGCGCCGACAGGTTCGCGCGAATATCCATTCCCGCAGACAAAGAAGTCTGATATTGAGGCAAAGGATGATGCGACTTGTTTACAATTTTAACTTTCATGAGATGACTCATCGCTACGTTTATATGCTGTATGACTAACTATTTTGATACAGATAACGTTTAACACTCTTTTTGGGCGTTTTCTCAAATTCTTCCGGAAATAATTGAATTGTAGATACTTTGGCATAGTTGGGCTGTTCTTCGTTGAGAATACGCAGGTTATCTTCCATGATTGTCTCCAATTGCTGATCGGTTAAGTGCGCTTCGGCCACCTTTTCAAGGTTGGGGTAGACCAATGCCACTAATTTTTTCTCTTTTTCAATCACCAACGATTCGGCTACATACGGCAGATTATCTAACACGCTCTCTATTTCTTCGGGGTAAATATTTTGTCCCGAAGGCCCCAGTATCATACTCTTGGAACGACCTTTGATAAACACAAATCCTTCGCTGTCCATCGTACCCAGGTCGCCTGTTCTTAGCCAACCATCTTCCGTAAAAGCTGCTGCCGTAGTCTCAGGGTCTCTATAATATCCTAACATCACGTTTTCTCCACGGCATTGAATCTCTCCCGGAATAGTCGCAGGAGCGGAGGAGTCGATTCTCACTTCCATGCGGGGAGCCGCGTAGCCACATGAAAAAGTCTTGTTTTTACGCCAGGGCGCGTAGGTAATAATCGGCCCGCACTCCGTCATGCCGTATCCAACCGTGTAAGGGAATCCGACTTTTTTGAAAAATTGCTCCGCCTCGCGGTTAAAAGGAGCGCCGCCGATAATCACTTCCACAAAGTTGCCGCCAAAGACAGTAACCAGCGTATCGTGTATTTTCTGCCGTACTTTTTGCTCAATCACAGGCAATCGCAGCAACACCCTCATAGACATTTTATTTAGCATTGGCTGCAATTTGTTTTTATAAATTTTCTCAATAATCAGGGGTACGGCGATAATAATTTTGGGGCGTACCGTCGCAAACGCATCCATAATAATCTTTGGCGAAGGCATCCGGGTGAGAAAATGCACATGAGCGCCCACCGTCATCTCAAAAATAAACTCGAAAGCCATTCCATAGACATGCGCCATCGGCAACATGGACACAACGTTCGATCCCGACGATACCTCCGGGAGCACTTCCTGACCAAACAGTGCGTTCGACCACAGGCTGCGGTAGGGCAGCATAACGCCTTTTGAAAAACCGGTTGTGCCGGAAGTATAATTAATCATCGCCAATTCATCCGGTTCGTCCAGATGGTAATCAAGATGCTCAGGCCTGAAGAACTTTGGGAATTTTCTCCCGAAGAGTTCGTTTAAGCGCTCTCTTACATACAGGATATGCGGGTTTCTGGCAAAAGGTACGGAAAAGTCGGAAATCAGTATGACTGCTTCCAGATTGGGCATCTCCGCCTCTGACATCCCTTCCCATATTTGGCTGCTCACAAAGAGAATCCTTGATTCGGAATGGGTAACAATATGTTGCACGCTACTTACCTTAAATTCATGTAATATAGGCACAATAACGGCTCCGTACGTTAAGGTAGCCAGATAAACCAGCGCCCAGTTTGCCTGGTTACGCCCACAGAGCGCCACCTTATCGCCTTTTTTCAGTCCGCACTCTTCAAAGACAATATGCAGCTTCTCAATTCTGCGTGCCACATCTTTGTAATGCAGACTTTCCCCTTGATAGTTTGACAATGCAAGGTGATTCCAATGCTTCTTAAAGCAGTTTTCAAAAAGTTTGTTTAACGATCGTTCCATATCAGATAATTTTCAAATAACTCTATCATATTTTTGGACAAAGGTAAAAAAATAATTTACAATTGACAATGAAGTGTATACAATCCTTGTACTATCGCTGCTTGATTCCTCTCAAAACCCTGAAAGCACGATCATTACCAGCATAAATTTTGAAAAAATATACACCTGGGTATAGCGATTCGGTATGGATGATACTTTCCGGATTCTCTATCCGCAGCGAAAGAGCGCCGGTTGCAGCAAAGATTTCCACTTTATTCACATGTTCAAACCCGATGAGTTCGATTTGATTTGTGAAGACAGTCGGATAAAATCGGACATCTTCCAACGGCACGAAAGACACCGGTTCGCTCCGCTGTCCTTCATCATTATCATATAAAGCAGCTACCTGATAGATTGTTTGTTTTAAGGGGCTCGTTTCAAGATATCTTCTTGGAACGGGATAAACTGTTGTTATTCGTACATCATCACGGTAAATAGCATAACCGGTTGGTTCAAGAAATTCGGCCGGACGCATACTCCTAAGCGAGATTTCTACCGGTAGAGGGGCAATTCGTGTCTCGGCAAGATCAGCATTTGAAAAATTAATGTGTTGTCTTAATGCGTGACTGGTTGTTGCCTGTATATCTTTTTCGACCGAACTGACAATTGCCGCCACAAAGAAGTTATAATTAAATCTATTCGGGTTATTGTTTTCATCATATAAATTTGACCAGTTCTGTCCATCAAACGAATAAATATTTCCCTTTCCCTGAACAGCCGGTCCTCCATCGCAAGCTGCGTGATAATCATTTTCGCCGGATGAAACCGTCGAAACATATATGGCTACGATTAAATTTTCTGTCCCATCAATCACAAACGGAGTATTCAATTGAATGGTATTGGTTTGTCCTGCCACAGGATTTGTCACTTCCTGTTGATATGTCCTTTTCCCCTGGGCAATATAGATCTCGTACATATTATTCCGGATGGGAATAAATTTGACAGCAGTGATTGTTCTTTTATGAAATGGCTGGATTTCGTTTACGTTCCATGTTTGACCGAAATAATACGGTGAATCTCTGGTTATTGCAACCTGATACACAGCATTGCTTTCTCCCCAGTAAATGGTTTGCTCATAAACAGGAGGTTCCCAAAGAACTGCTATTTGCTGGGAAGTAGTATAGGTGACCAATACATCTGTCGGAGCTTTATATTCGATCACCGTAACAGACGCATTGATGAAATTTGATTCATTCCCGTTTGGATATACTGCCGACACCCTGTATGTATGTGTTCCAAATTGAGGCGTTTGGTCTGTATATGTTAATAAAGTCGTTTCGCCAATCCGTATATTGTTATTGTACACGAAATATTTCTGGGGGGTGCCGGAGGGCGGCGCACCCCATGTCAATACAACCGTCTGATTTTGAAAAACAGCTGTCAGATTTTGTGGATCTGGCACTTGAGCCTGGTAAAACCGTCCCTCTAAAGATTCGACGCCCGACTTAACCGGGTCAAGCCAGATATCCATCCGGGTTGTATCGGAATAGGTATATCTATCCCAGTGATAATTTACTTTCCCGTAGAGATTCACTCCATTCGGAGTGTGACAGTAAGAATTACCCCCTGATAATGTTCCGACAATCAACTTGTTTTCATTAAATAAAGGGGCGCCGGACGAACCAGCTTCCGTTACACCATGACCGTTAAGCGTTTCGTTAAACCTCACAGTCCAATGAGCATTCGTATCTCCAGTCTTTCCGTCGCCACTGAACGTATCATGGATGGCTGGCGAGTAAAATGTGGATATTTTTTTATAATCACCTTGCGGATGATGAATGCTTACGCCTGACTGTGCAGAAACATTCCGTCTGTCCCATCCGTTGTAATATACATTGTAGTTTTCGGGGACAGGCATATTAAGTAATACGAGTAAGCCGTCGGATTCTTTATTTATTTTCGTTTCAGCCATCTTACTGCATCCGACCATTGTTTTTGAAGCCACAGGCAAAGAGCTATTGCTGCATTCTTCCCGTTCATGGTGAAAATAAAAAACCCATTGTTTCATTTCTTCTTCTGAAGCGACCATATCTTTGTCGCAGGCACAGTGATATGCCGTAAGGATATAGGGCTTCAAATCCTGCGCCGTATTATTGACCAATGAACCGGAGCAGAGAAAGGTTGTGCTTCCAATGAGCAGTGCGATATAAGTGACTCCCTTCTTTTGATTTTGCCAGACGTCTCCTTCTTCGCAATTGATATTAACTTCACATGGATCTGACGGGCGACGCAAAGAGACCGAAGCGTTCCCAATAAACAGGTGGTTATATCCATACCCGATCGCTTCAATTTCAATTCGCGGCATTTTTCCGTCCGGTGACGCCACATATTCGAGTATGAGTTCATCGCCGGCAACAAATTCTGTCGCAAAACGACCTCCGGACGGATGTGTTTTTCGGGTATATGCTCCCAGTATGTGTGTCTTTTCAGCATTATAAATGAACAACTTCCCTCCTTCGGGAATATAAAAATCCGAATAGTATAACATCAGGGCAATAGCTCCTTTCGCCTGAAGATTCAGTTGCCATATTTTAGTTCCGTCAGGAAGTGTACTCCAAACGCCTGAGTTCGCCGGATTGTATTGCACATCAATCAACCTGGCGACAGCCAAAGGCGTACCTTGAGCAGCCTTTCTTTCATCTGTCTTTATTAAATCATTGACATCGAATGTGACAGGTATTCGGATTGTTGTCGCATGGCTTCTTAATGTGGTTTGCAATTGAAAACTCGGAGGAACACCGCCTTCACTGATCTGAGCCAAAACGCTTTCCTGTATAACCAACAACCCAATGAAACATACTATCCAGTGGAAAAATGTTTGTGTTGTCTTGAAATTTTTCTCTTTAGATGCCATTGATCTATTATATTCCGGGACAAAAATAGTAAAAAATTTGAGTCAGACAGCCAATCTTTAAATAATTAACAGAAAAAGACATTATTATATGCCTGTAAGTGAAAAATAATACCTATCTTCGCAAACAATTTCAAATAATGGGAGTTGTCCCTGATAATTTTTTTGCGTATGAAAGATTACTGTTTTCAGCTTGAATTTAAAGTCCGTGATTATGAGTGTGACTTAATGGGTGTTGTGAATAATTCAACTTATCTGCGATATATGGAGCACACACGTCATGAATACCTTGAAACATTTGGTGAAAATATTGAGGCATTGCATGCAAAAGGGATTGATGCGTTTGTGGCACGTGTTGACGTCAAATACAAAACCTCATTACGTAGAGGAAACCGTTTTTTGTCCTGTTTAAATGCGAAAAGAGAAGGTATCAAACTGATTTTTGAGCAGGATATTTATCGTATGCCGGATGGCACATTGGCTGCAACCGGACGGGTTGAAACCGTTCTGGTTGAACATGGCAAACTAACGCGCGGCGAATTATTTGACCATTTGTTAGGAAAAGCCTTGACTGTATGACGTCTGAAGATCATGTTTACTTGATTGCACTTACATTAATCAAAGGGGTAGGTAATGTATTAGCCCGACAATTAATCCAGTTTTTTGGCGGAGCGAAAGCCGTTTTTACGGAAAAGAAACGTATGTTGGAAAATGTTCCCGGTATCGGTGAATATACGGCTACTAAAATCAAAGAATCAGAAACAGAGGCTCTTAGACGCGCTGAACAGGAAATCCTTTTCATCGAAAAAAACAAAATTAGCGGCTATTCAATTTTAGACAATCAATACCCTGTTCGTCTAAGCGAATGTCAGGATGCCCCGGTCGTGTTTTATTACAGAGGCAATGCCGACCTTCATGCTTCGCACATCATCAGTATTGTTGGCACACGCAACGCTACCGAATATGGACGCAATCTGACCGAGTCGCTGATTAAAGACCTGGCTTGCACTTTCCCCGATGTGCTGATTGTCAGTGGACTTGCCTACGGAATAGATATATGTGCGCATCGAAGCGCTTTAAAAAACGGACTGCCAACCGTTGGGGTGTTGGCGCACGGATTAGACCGTATCTATCCGGCATTACATCGCAATACGGCAGCCGAAATGATTCAGAAAGGAGGGTTGTTAACCGATTTTATAAGTGGAACCAATCCTGACCGTGAAAACTTTTTACAGCGAAACCGGTTAATCGCCGGATTGGCAGATGCGACAATCGTTGTGGAATCGGCAGAAAAAGGAGGAGCATTGGTGACGGCTGATATTGCATTTTCATATGGACGCGATGTATATACGTTTCCAGGGCGGGTATCGGACAAATATTCAATTGGATGCAACCGATTGGTGCAAATGAATAAGGCAGGACTTATCAATTCTGCTCATGATCTAATCCTTGCGCTTTGTTGGGATATCAAACCAAAAAGTAATGAACCGGAACAAATAAAAATCCCATTTGAAGAAAATTCAGATCATCCTATCCTTTCTCTACTCGCAAAAAAACCAGAACTTCAAATCAATGATCTGGCTACCCTGCTGAACCTTCCTGTTCATCACCTTTCTCCCAGGCTTTTTGAACTCGAAATGGAAGGTCATATTAAGGCGCTTCCGGGAGGATTGTATAAATTAAACAGGCTATAAAATAATTAAAGGCTGTCTCCCGACAACCCCTAATCAACTTTGTTAACCTTAAATCTAATACTATTATGAAAAAACCACGATGCAAAGATACGCTGTTTTTAACCCTTTGTCAAGCAAACACGCGTTAAATAATATTAAAAAGAACGGTTGTTTTGGTTAATAATTGTTAACGAAGACTGCTTGAGTTATAATCAATTGAATCTTAGTTGTTAGTGCAAATTGTATTCTAATCCTGTAACCTGAAATTCAGTACGGCGGTTAAACTGATCGGCTATTTCCTGTTCTTCCGGTGTGAGAGTCAAGATAAAGGATTCCGTCAACACTTCACCTTCTACCATGAAATTGTATGTTTCCGCCATTTTCCGTGTAATTACCTTAGGGACGCTTTTCCCATATCCCAGGGCAGTGAGGCGTTCTTCGTCGATACCGGCTTCGATAAGGTAATCGACAACCGATTGTGCACGTCGTTGCGCAAGTCCTTCGTTGTATACCACCGAGCCTTTCCTATCGGCATGCGCTCCTAATTCAATGGTTACGTATGGATTTTCATTCAAAATCTTAATAAGCCCGTCGAGAGCTGTTTTCGATTCGGGAAGCAAGGAGGCTTTATCAAATTCGTAGAATATATTTTCCACAACAACAGGTTTATCAATGGGAGAAAGATAAAAATCTACATAATATGTTTCGTTTTTCTCTTCGGCGTCAGTCGTAAGCTCGAAGAACTGGTTCAGGTAATTCGGCGCATTTGCCATCATGACGTAACTGACGTCGCGTTCCAGTTCAACACGATACGTGCCGTCAGGCTTGACAGGGACTTTTACGTTCAAACCATCCTTCCCGACAATATGTACGATCGCTCCATCAATGAGATAATCTTCCATATCCGTGACATATCCTTCGATAAAAATTGTAATGGTTGGATAATCGAATGAATAGATGTGATCCCATCCGCGTGCGTCGTTCCGGTTTGAAGAGAAGAATCCGCGCTCATTTGTTCCTTCAAACGTAATACCGAAGTCATCGGCCGGCGAATTGATGGGAACACCCATATTTTGAACGTTCCATTTTCCTGTACTGTCCCGGGTCGCTTTGAAAATATCTAATCCTCCCATTCCAGGGTGACCGTTCGATGCAAAATAAATCGTAACTGAGTCGCGCACATACGGAAAAAGTTCATCACCCTCGGTATTGATTTCCGGGCCTAAATTCTCAATGGCTCCAAAATCGGTTGCGCCAATGAGACGCGCCCGGTAGATGTCTTTTCCTCCATATCCTCCGAAGGCATCCGACACAAAATAAAGGTATTTCCCGTCCGGTGAAACTGCAGGATGGGCAAACATCGAAATCGAATCTTTTAGAATGTTGGCACGTTGACCTTTTCCCCAGGATGCACTGCTTCGAGCAGAAATATATATTTCCGATGTACGAGGGTCGAGCGCATCGGCTGTACAATACGTATAATACATCGTATTGCCGTCGGCTGAAAAAGAAGGAGTCCCTTCGTCGAAATCACTTGCGACAGGGTCGCTCACCCTTTCGGGTCTTTGCCATACGCCGTTCTCATTTTTTTTAGCGACGTAAAGATCATTGTTTTTCATTCCCGTAACGCCATTGACCGAGTCTTTGTGAACAACGCCGCGTGTAGAACTGAAATAGAGCAGGTCGTACTTTGGCCCATAGAGCATGGGAGAAAATTCGCTACGGCGCGAATTGAATATTTCCATTCTCGCAACCTCGTAAAGGGTCGAGTTGTTATTCCATACCAAAGCCATTTCACATCCTTTGATACCGTTTGATGCAATTTCACTGTTGGGATTGACCTCTAAGTATTGGTCGTAATATTTGATGGCTTCCGTATAATTCCCGTTTTTATGATACATCTGACCAAGCCGCAGGACTAAACTGCTGTCCGGATAATCGTACCTGAATGCATTCATATAGGCGCTGAGAGCACGGGGGGTGTTATTGATCAAACGATTACATTCTCCCATGTGGAAAGCAATATAGGAGCGTAATTCTTTTTCGTCGGGTTTTGTTTTGGTGTAGAGTTTACGATAGATTTCGGCTGCATTATAATATTCTCCTAACTGTTGTTTTTCAACAGCATCGCTTAATTTGACCGTTTTACAGGAAAAGAAAAGGGCAAAAAGTAAACATATTAACAGCAAAAGGCTTCCCCTGACCCCTCCAAAGGAGGGGCAAGTCCTCCCCCCTTGGGGGAGCTGGAGGGGGCTGTTTCTTACATCCATATCAACGTATTAACGCAAAATGTAATTTCTTATTGCATAGAGCGGGATTCAAAGTTCTATGTTCATTATTCATTCTCCCTTCGAGGGGTGGGGGGCTTCACAATAACAATGAACTGTCGCCATAACTCAAGAAACGGAAATCGTGTGCCAGGGCATAGTCGTAAATCTCTTTCCATTTTCCTTTGACAAAGGCAGAAACAAGTAAAAGCAGCGTACTTTGGGGTTGGTGAAAATTGGTTATCATTCCCTGTATCATCCGGAAAGTATATCCTGGCACGATCATGATTTGCGTTGCCGAAACAAATTGGTTGAGTTGCTTCCTGTCCATATAATTTAAAATCTGCCTTAAAGATTCTGCCGGATTCAGCCGGAAAGGATTCGTTTCATAAGGCGCCCATTGGCTGACCACCAGTTCTTCGGCCGTTGCATCTGGATTCATGGAAAGGATAACTCCGATATGGTACAGACTCTCTAATGTGCGAACAGATGTTGTACCTACTGCGATGATTTGTCCAATGTTATCAAGTAGTTGGCGTATTGTTCGCCGATGGATGGAAAAATGCTCCGTATGCATCGTATGTTCGCTGATTGTTTCCGTCTTGACCGGTAAAAAAGTTCCTGCTCCTACATGCAGCGTGATTTCGGTCATCCCTATTCCTTTCTCTTGCAATGATGCCAACACCTGGGGGGTGAAATGCAGTCCTGCCGTAGGAGCTGCTACTGAGCCATTGATTTTGGAATAGACCGTTTGATAGGTTTGCATATCGGATGCTTCCGTTTCGCGATGCAGATAGGGAGGGATGGGCAACTGTCCTGCAGTTTCCAATATTTCTGCAAACGAAAAGGAAGGGTGATTCCATGAAAAAGTGATAAGATGCGTATTGCCGTTTGTCGCTTTACGTTCAGCTGAAAGCACGATGGATTCGTCTTTTATCCGGACGGTTTGCTGCAATACGCTTTCTTTCCATTTTTTTAGATTCCCAATAAGGCAATACCAACTGCATTGGTTGGTTTGTTGAAAGTTAAGTGCATAATCCACAGGCATTGCCGGTTCGATACAGAAGATTTCTAAGTGTGCGCCGGTTGTTTTTCGGAACAGCAGACGTGCCTGAATCACACGGGTGTTATTGAATACCATGAACGATTTCACCGGCAAATAGTCCGGAAGCCGTTTAAAACAGTCTTCCAGGATTTCACCCTGCCGATAGATCAGCAGTTTGGAAGCGTCGCGCTGTGAAAGCGGATACCTGGCTATCCGTTCATCCGGAAGCAGGTAGTCGTAATCATTGATAAGTATGGAGGGAGTCATTGTCATTCATTCAAAAAACAAAAATTAAAGGTGAATCAGGATTACAAAAACAGCAGCAATGTTGAAATCAATGTCAACCCAAATACTACCATGCGGTACTGTTTCTCCGAAACCTTTTTAACAAAAAGGATACCTAACCAGGCGCCGGCAGCTATGGCAGGTAACATGGCAATATCTAACAACAAGGTTTTTCCAGATATATTATGCCATACGAAATACTGCAATGGAAGTTTCAAGAAATTGATAATCATGAAAAACCATGCAGCGGTTCCTACAAAAGAATTTTTCGGTAGCCGTACGGATAAAAGGAAAACGGACAGGATAGGTCCTGCGGCATTGCCTATCATTGTAGAAAATCCGCCCATGATGCCGAACAAGGCAACAAACCACCAGGTTGAAGGAACGGGAGTGTCTTTGCCCCGGTATTCGTTCCACAGCATTACGCCAAGGCCGGCGAGGATACATAACCCAATCAATGTCTTAAATCCCTTTTCGGGAATCAGATGATCGGTGAGCAACGCGAGAGCAAACCCAGCCAAAGCCCAGGGAAGCAGACGGATAATATATTTCCATTCGGCATTTCGACGATAGTATGTCACGGCAAACAAGTCGGCGCAGCATAACATGGGAAGAAGGATGCCTGTAGACGGTTTGGCGCCAAAGATAAGGGCAAGAACCGGTACAACAACTACTGCGAACCCGTTGATACCTGTTTTTGATATGCCAACGCATAAACCGCAGAAAATCAATGCACACCATTCCCCTGCAGATAATTGATAAGTTATCAGAAAATCAATCAATGTAATCTCGTATTTGGAGTTGTCTTAACTTTGTCGATCAGTGCAGCCAGTCCTTCTACTTTGTCGGGATGTTGTGAGGCGATATTGTTGCGTTCGCCGATATCATCCTTCAGAAAGTAAAGTTGTGGTTGTGTGATAAAGCCTGTTTCAGTATCGGTGTGTGCCCAATATGGGTTATTACCCGGAGAAGGTGCAATGTATTTCCAGTCGCCCTCAATCACAGACAACGTGTTTCCGGATTGTTTGATTGCGAATTCACGTCCATCGTCATTATGTCCAAGCCATATCTCCAGTTGGTCGTAGCTGTCGGGGGCAGCATCGTCTGACAGTGTTTGGTTAGTGAGCGCTGCCAGCGAAGCAAACAGGTCGATATGAGATACAAGTGTGAAAGATTCCTTGTCTTGCGGAACATTACCTCCCGGCCAGCTGACTATAAAAGGTACACGCGTACCGGCCTCGTAAGCGCTATATTTACCGCCACGCAGCGGACCCCAGGGCTTGTGGTTACCCAGAAGCTCTACAGCCCGGTCTTTATATCCATCGTCCACTACGGGGCCATTGTCGCTGGTAACGATGATAATTGTGTTATCCGTCAATCCGTTGCGTTCCAGAGCGTCTAATACCTGTCCTACGGTCCAGTCGAATTGCAGGATGGCGTCGCCACGCGGACCCATACCGCTTAGCCCCACAAATCGCGGATGAGGCCAGCGTGGAACATGAGGATCGTTAGTGCCGAAATACAGGAAAAACGGCTTGTCTTTGTTGAATTCGATAAAAGCGACGGCTTTCGAAGTAATGCTGTCGGCAATATATTCATCTACCCATAGCGCCTGTTTGCCTCCTCTCATATAACCAATACGGCTGATACCATGCACAATTGCCATATCGTGTCCATGACTGGGATGCAGCTTGGTGAGTAGTTCGGGGTGAGTCCTGCCCAAAGGTTCGTCCGGGAATGGCGTCGTATAGCTCACCTCCACCGGATCGGACAAGTCGAGGCTTACAATGCGCTGGTTTTCTAAATACACACAAGGCACGCGGTCGCCTGTAGCCGCCATGATATAGGAATAGTCGAAACCTAATTCCTTTGGACCTGGAGCTATATAATCGTTCCAGGGCTGGTTGGTATCTTCGCCTATTCCGAGATGCCATTTGCCGATTGCCGCTGTGGTGTAACCGGCGGCCTGCAACATGGATTGAACGGTCTGCTGTTCCGGTTTGATGATAGACGGCGCATTGCCTGCTGCAACTCCCGTGTCTTTGCGACGGAAAGCATATTGCCCCGTAAGTAGTGCATAGCGGGAAGGCGTGCTGGTAGCTGCAGCGGAATGGGCGTTCATAAACCGCACACCTGAAGCAGCAAGGCGGTCTATGTTGGGCGTTTGAATCTCAGTAGCGCCATAGCATGACAAATCGCCATAACCGATATCATCGGCTAAGATAAAAACAATGTTTGGTTGTGGAGGATTTTCAGAGTTGGAATCACATCCGGCAAGGCTGCTACAAGCAACTGCGCCCAGGATCGGAAAATAAATTGACTTTTGCATAGAGATCAGTTTTATATGAAATTGCTACATCGTTGAAATCACAAAGATACATCTTATTTTAATAAAAGCCTCACACAAAATTCTTTTTTATATACTTCAAACTACCCAAAAAGACGGATGGAAGGCATTCATTCAAATGACAGATAGGGCAGGATCCTGCTTTGGTCCTGCTCGGTGAATTCGTCTAACAGGGCAAAGTTTTCCCATCCGGAAAGCTGTTTTTTCTGTGTGCGAAGTTGAACGATTGCACGAGCCTGGCGATAACTGATATACGGATGCCGGCTTAGTGAGTCTTGTGGAATCGAATTGACCGGCAGTTTGTTTACGAACGAATCATCAACGGAAAACCAGGGCTCGAAAGCAACATATCTTTCTTCATCGATTCCATACACTTCGGCTAACTGATGTACGGCATAGAAACCGCCCAGCAAATCCCTGTATCTTACTATTCTGTTTGCAAAAGCGCTGCCTATACCAGGTACTTTTTTCAGGATGGTAGTATCGGCTGAGTTAAGTTCGACGATGACGCCGGGTGCAAACTTTTCAGTCCTGGGATAGGCCGGTTGTGACGACGTCAGACGTTGGACGCGTTCTGTGGTTGATTCTCTTTGCGTCCGCCTTGGCTGCGAAGAAGAAACAGGGGCAGCAGTCGATGGATTCGTAGCAGGCTGCGAATCGGATTCCGGAGCAGATATTGCCTGCATGGGTTGTTGAGATATTGCCAGTGTGGATTCTGCCGGTTCGGATGAAGGTGCACTTGTCCAAATGAGCATTATACCTGCAATCGTAATCAGACATAACAAGAGGATTAGCGCCGTTCGCTCACCTTTTGAAAAATAGAAAAAATCACGCCATGCCATGTATTGAATAGTTAATGGTTTTCTACAAAAGCGATTGAAGCCATTTGAACAGACCGAGTTCGTTCAGAAAGATTGCTCCGATAGCAATCGGGGCAATGTATTTGATGAAGAAGCAATACGTCCGGAAAAAATAGAAAGGGACGCTCCCCTGATTTGTCAGTTCGGCTTTGATGATTTTCTTATCTACCCGGTTCCCGACATAAATGCAAATCAACATACCCCCACCCGGCAACATGATTTTGGCTGTAAGGTAGTCGAGCAAATCGAAAAAGGTCAATCCGAAAATGGTGGCTTCCTTTAAAACGCCAAATGACAGTGAACTCAAAACACAGAATACAGATACACCGAGCGAAACATACAATGTAGCGCGTTTGCGCGAAACATTATATTCTTCGTGAATGTAGGCTGTGGCCACTTCATGCAGTGAGATGGTAGATGTCAGCGCTGCAACAGCCAGCAGGATGAAAAAGATGACAGCCCACACATTGCCAAAAGATAATTGTCCGAAGATATTCGGCAATGTGATAAAAACAAGCTCTACCCCTGCTGTTGGTTCGATACCGAAATGAAACACAGCCGGGAAAATCATGATACCGGCTAAAACGGCAATAATCGAATCCAGCAAGGTGACCTGCAATGCCGTGTTCTGCAAGTTTGTCTTTGCCCCGAAATACGAACTGTACGTAATCATACATCCCATGCCTATGCTTAAAGAGAAAAAGGCCTGCCCCATTGCACTGAGTACGGTCGATGAGTCGATTTTGCCGAAATCGGGCTGAAACAGAAATCGCAGTCCTTCGCTTGCTCCGGAAAGTGTCAGGGAACGGACACACAGTATAATCATAATCAGGAAAAGCATCGGCATTAATATTTTAGATGCACGTTCAATCCCGTTTTTTACGCCGGAAGATACAATGTAATGTGTAATGCCCATAAACAGAAACATACAAATCATCGGACGAACGATACCGGATGAAAACAGGGTAAATTCATTTTCGAAATCAGCCGCCGTTTTGCCTTCCAACGAAGTAGTCATTGAGGTAAAGATATACTCTAATGTCCAGCCGGCAATTACATAATAAAAACCTAATATCAGGAATGCGGCCAGTATGCCATTATAACCGACAACAGACCATTTTGTGCCGGGAGCCATCACTTTAAATGCTCCGGCTGCATTCTTTTTCGAATGTCGGCCGATAAAAAATTCCGTCAGCATCACAGGCAATCCAAGGAGCAGGACACATACTGCATAGATTAATAGAAATGCAGCTCCTCCGTTAGTGCCTAACATGTAAGGAAAACGCCATATGTTTCCTAATCCAACTGCACTCCCGACTGTAGCAAGGATGATTCCAAGCCGACTTCCAAATGTTGTTCTTTGTTCGTTCATATGTATAAATAATTATATTTAATTCGTAATGATGCCGTCTTTCATATAGATAATCCGGTCGGTTTTGATAGCCAGGCGTTCATCGTGTGTGACAATAATAAACGTTTGTCCTAACTGATTGCGTAAATCGAAAAACAGGGCATGCAGTTCTTCCTTGTTTTTTGTGTCGAGGCTACCCGATGGTTCGTCGGCCAGAATCACGGACGGATTGTTGATTAATGCCCGCGCTACGGCGATTCGCTGTTTTTCGCCGCCGGACAGTTCGGCTGGTTTATGGGTCATTCGGTCTGACATGTTCAGGAAATCCAGCAGTTCTTTCGCTTTTTTCTCGGCAACTGTTGCTTGTTCCCGCGCAATAAGCATGGGAATCATCACATTTTCCAATGCCGTAAACTCCGGCAACAGCTGATGAAATTGAAATACAAACCCGATATGCCGGTTCCGGAAACGGGCCATCTCAGTTTCATTCAGCCTGAAGGGATCAATCCCGTCAATCATTATCTTTCCGTTATCCGGTTTATCCAATGTCCCGATGATTTGTAATAGCGTAGTCTTTCCCGCGCCACTTGGACCCACAATGGCGACAATTTCATTTTTATTGACATACAAATCAATCCCTTTCAGGATTTGCAGTTTGTCAAAACTTTTGGTAATACCGGTTGTTTGTATCATAAAATCGAACTAAATTCGCTAATAAAGCACGAAAATAAGTACAATTTTGGTAATAACAAAAAAAAACAAGGATAACGCATTTTTTTCTTCGGATGAAAACATCAATTCCGACCGGATTACCTGTTTATGATCAAATGAGAAATGACAGGAATGGCAGTTAACCGCACATCTATGCGTCATGTTGCGCAAAGTCGAAACTTTTTTGCTGTACCAGGTTTTGTATAATGTTTTAATGCAAAACCATCCAAACAGTTGACAATGAAATAAAACAACATACAAAAGCAACTATGACCACTCGCGTATAATAATTATTAACATATAATCCTGACAATATTTTTATTGCATCATCATCATTTGTTTCAATCTGTCCACTTGTTAAAGAACTTTTATACGATATATTTAATCCTTGTGAATCGTAAATTAGCCATTCGGTATTTAAAATATTTTTGTATTCCCAATTAAAATGTTCACCATTCACATCAAAACAGGCTTTATTTCCCCATGTATTATACTTTATTTTTCCAATCACTTTATTTTCAGACACACAAATAATATCTGTATCCTGTTTTAATAATCCATGTTCCCTGAATTCATATTTTTTACCATTGAGCTCAGCAATTGATTTGTGTGACCAGGAACTCTTCTTAACAAAGCCAATCTGTCTGTCATTGTCAAAAATACTGACGGATTCAGAAAACATTCCCTGTTTCCAGTTCAATGTGGTTTTCATTCTCAAATTCATTTTTTTACGATGTCAACTGTATCATGATTCACCTGTATTAAAAGCCATCTCAGACAAAACGCATCACTTTGTCAATGGAATCATCCATTTGAGCAATCGACTCACATCCGAGGGTCATACAATGGATATTGGCCTGTTTCATTGCGAATTCAACGGACTGTTCACGTTCCGGATCGGAAGTATTCTCGCCCTGTCCAAAGATTTTCATCCCTATCACTCCTTTACCATTTTGGACTGCTTTAGCCAAAACCGCATTCACTTCGTCGGGACTTCCGTCCATGTGTTTGGTAAACGGATTGATTCGAGCCATAATTACATCTACCCATGGCGAATCGGCAGCTTCTGCCAAAGCGTCCAGATTATGACATGATACCCCGACAGCCTTGACAATCCCATTTTGTTTTGCCTTCGAAAGCTCATCAAGATATACCTTACGGGTTTCACTCCAATTTCCCCGCTGCATACAATGCATCAAAATCACATCAAAATAATCGGTATTCGCTTCTTTTCTGAAACGATCAAGAACTTGCGGCACCGGTTCAAATCTGTCCGAACTCTGTTCATACGTCCAGAGTTTAGTAAGTAGCGTCACATTTTCACGCGGCAGGCCTTTAATGGATTCGGCAACATAAGGCATTGAACCATACAAATCGGCCATGTCAAAAAAATTGATTCCTCTCTCATAGGCATGTTGAGCCAACTTGACAAAATTCTCCATTCCCAGCCGGGTTTGGTTAGACGCCCTGTTAGTTCCTACTGTTCCTGTGCCCATCGCAATTCGTGAAACCGTTAAACCTGAGTTTCCGAATTTTACTTTATCCACCATTACATTATTCGACCGTGAAAAAACATTTCCCAAGCCTTTTCCTGCTATAGATAATCCTGCCAATCCGACCGTACCTGTCAGAATAAATTTACGTCTGCTTATCTTTTCCATAGTTACATTTTTTTTAGAATGGGGGCAAGATAGTCATTTTTTTTGAATTACAAAGAGGTCTTATGAAAAAAGACGATTATTCAAATTATTTTATCTACTTTTGTTTCGTCAAATATAATTGAAATTTGTAACGAAAATGACTCCTTTACTTGTTTTAGCAACTATAGCGGCTTATTTTTTGATTTTATTTCTGGTTTCTCATATCGCAGGGAAAAAGAGTGATAATCAGGGGTTTTTTGTCGGAAACCGCAAGTCTTCCTGGTTTGTTGTCGCTTTTGCGATGATTGGGTCGAGTATTTCGGGCGTGACGTTTGTTTCGGTACCGGGGATGGTAGGGGCGGCGAATTTCTCCTATCTGCAAATGGTGATGGGGTTTGTGGTAGGGCAGTTTATCATTGCCTATCTGCTTGTTCCGCTGTTTTACCGGATGAATTTAGTTTCTATTTACGGATATTTAGAAAACCGGTTTGGAGGCTCTTCCCATAAAACAGGCGCGTGGTTCTTTTTTATTTCCAAGATGCTGGGCGCGGCCGTACGCCTGTTTGTCGTTTGCCTGACGCTTCAACTGTTGGTTTTTGATTCGCTGGGGCTTCCGTTTGTATTGAATGTGGCTTGTACGGTAGCGTTGGTTTGGCTGTATACGTTTCGTAGCGGGGTCAAGGCGTTGGTTTGGACTGATTCGTTGAAAACTTTTTGCCTGATTACGTCTGTGGGGTTGTGTATTTATTTTATTTCGTCGGACTTGCAGTTGAACTTTGGCGGATTGATTCGTGCTGTGAAGGAAAGTGATTTGTCTCGCACGTTCTTCTTTGATGATATGAATGATAGACGTTACTTTTTCAAGCAGTTTCTGGGAGGCATTTTTACGATGATTGCCATGACCGGACTCGACCAGGATTTTATGCAGCGAAACTTGAGTTGTAAAAACTCGAAGGATTCGCAGAAGAATATCATCACCAGCAGCCTGATGCAGTTTTTTATCAACCTGTTATTTTTGGTGTTAGGCGTTATTTTATACCTGTTTACTTCACGCAACGGGATTCAAAATCCGGAACAAAGCGATGAACTTTTCCCGATGATTGCGACCGGAGGATATTTTCCGATAATTGTTGGAATCCTTTTTGTTGTCGGTTTGATATCGTCGGCTTATGCAGCAGCCGGTTCGGCGTTGACGGCACTGACGACTTCCTTTACGATTGATATACTGGGTACTGAAGGGAAGAATGAAGACGAGTTACGCCGGTTTCGCAAGCGGATACATTTCGGCATGGCGGTGGTGATGGGAATCGTCGTTTTTGTTTTCGGCGTACTCAATAACACAACCGTAATCAACGCCGTATATACATTAGCCGGCTATACCTACGGTCCGATTGTTGGTATGTTTGCATTCGGAATTTTTATGAAACAGCGGGTTTACGACCGGTATATCCCGATTGTCGCTGTGCTGTCGCCCATCCTTTGTTATGTCCTGCAACATTATTCGGAAAGTTGGTTTAACGGCTATCAATTTAGTTACGAATTATTGCTTATCAATGCTTTCTTGACGTTTACCGGACTTTGGCTGCTTTCGAAACGGGTGAAGTGATTACATAAAAAACGAAACCTTTAATCTGGACGTTTTTCATATTTTTGCAGTAAAATTTATTTATACATCATAACATCAAATTGAAATGAAAAAGATCATCTTATTAATTGGGGCAGTTTGTTTGACGCTGCCATTTTTTGCTCAAGTAAGGGGCAAGATTAACATCCCCGAGCTGAACGGTTATGTGACATTAAAATGTGATTTCCACATCCATACCGTTTTTTCAGATGGAAACGTATGGCCTACTGTGCGGATTGACGAGGCTTTTCGCGAAGGACTTGACGTCGTTTCGATTACCGATCACATCGAGTATCGTCCTTACCAAGACGATATAGTAGCATCCCATGACCGCTCGTATGAGATAGCTCGGGAATTAGCTCAAGCCAGAGGTATTATACTGATCAAAGGCAGTGAAATTACGCGCGATATGCCTCCTGGACACTCCAACGCCATTTTTCTGACCAATTCGGATGCGTTGGACACTCCCGGTTACATGGATGCTTTCGCCGCAGCTAAAGTTCAAAATGCGTTCATCTTCTGGAACCATCCCTGCTGGGACGTACAACAGCCTGACACTACCTTGTGGTTTGACGAACACACCAAACTATTGGAACAAGGCATGATGCACGGCATCGAAGTAGTTAACGGCAGATGGTATTGCCCTGAAGCACACCGCTGGTGTTTGGAAAAGAACCTGACCATGCTCGGCAATACAGATGTTCATGCTCCCATGCAAATATTTGCTGCCGGAAAGCATCGGACAATGACGCTTGTTTTCGCTCGCTCCGCAACCCCTGAAGCCATCCATGAAGCGCTGAAAGAAAGACGCACGGCAGTATACTATGATGATTTCATCATCGGCGAGGAAAAGTATCTGAAAGAACTTTTCGAGAACGCTTTGGAAATAAAGGTAGAAAAAACCGACGCGTCAGCACGCATTACGTTCGTCAACACATCCGACTTCACCTTCAACCTGAAAAAAACGCAACACGACACCCGTTTAGTCTATTTTCGCGATTATACCATTGTACCGAACGGCACACATACCATTACGATCCAATTGCAAGACGGCATTACAGGTGGTGACATCAATTTCGAAGTAGAAAACTTTCTTGTAAAACCTAATGAAGGGATGAAATATACGGTAAAAATATAAGTTTGCTATAATAAAAAAGGCTGTCTGTTCATAGACATCCTTTGTGTGGGCGTTGACGGATTCGAACCGCCGACATTCTGCTTGTAAGACTAAAATAATATTATTGATCAACAAGGTGTTAAACTAATTTTTATTTGACTGTGCTATTTATTTGCGATTTATGTGTTTTTTAGCATGGAAATTGTTTTCGCATCCTTCAAAACGGAGTAAAAGATAATGTTTTTCGTGAGTGCATTTACATAAAATAGGATATCCGTTATAATTTGTTCCAATGTAATTATACGAATTTGTACAATTAATACACTGAAATCCATCTTTAGCTCTTTGACGCTTTGTAATTACTTTTCCCCTGTTCATCCAATACACTGTTTATTCTCCTGTAAACTTCTATTGAGAATGGAACTCTTTTTTTTAAATTCTCAAACCAACAACGATTTACATTGACTTCTCTGCACAATTCGTCAATTGATATTCCTTTTTGATACGCTTTTTTTCGGATGTCGTTTGCTACATCAGTCATCATTTTTTTTACGCAAAAATACATACTATATTTTACATATACAAATTTATTTTATTATTTTTGCAAAAATAAATACTCATAAAAAAAAATTAATGTATGAAAAATGGAAAAGAGAGACTGCTAAACATAAGCATCGAAAAATATCACGCCGATACGAAACGCATTAGTTCGTCAGGATTAAGGCTTATTCATCGTTCTCCGGCACACTATTATGCCGCCTATCTTGATCCGGACAGGAAAATACCTGAACCTACCCCTGAAATGCTGTTAGGTACTTATACACATTGCGCCGTATTTGAACCAGACAGATTCTCGAAAGAACACAAAGATATGGGTATCACGCCTGAAAATCTTAAAAAAATTGAAGGGATGCGAAAATCGGTCATGAATCATCCTCTAATCAAAATATTGCTTGGTGGGTATGATGGAATTGCAGCAGAAAAGACGATATATTTTACAGACACGGAATCAGGGGCACGTTGCAAAATGAGACCCGATGGTATCAAGACCTATCCGGATGGATATAGTGTGATAATCGAACTGAAAACATGTCAAAACGCCTTGCCTGACGCATTCGGACAGCAAGCCCTTAAATATGGATATTATAATCAGGCAGCTTTTTATGTAAACGGATATATGGCAGCAGGGTTGTCAGATAACAGGCTGGAGCACTTGTTTATTGCCGTCGAAAACACGCCTCCATACGCCTGCACAACATACATAACCCCTGAGTACCTTATTCAGCAGGGTAGCCGTGAAAACGTTGACGATTTGAAAACCTATGTCAAATGCCTGAAAACAAGAAATTGGCCGGGATACGATTCTGTGATGGAACTGAACTCTCCAATCCAATCAATATAATTTTGTGATGACGCGAATTACCACATCCCTTTTATTCATCAATCCAGCCAGTACGCCAACATCTTTATTTTCATCAATCCCCCTTTGAAAGCACATTTCAAACACAACAAGTTTTTCGCTTAACACATCAAGGACGAGACGCGCTTCTTCTTTTGTCAACTTAACTTTTTTCATCCTGCACTTTTCATATCAAAACATCCACTTCACCCCAAACGAATGCCCTGCCCGATCATCCCGCAACGACCGCTGATACTGATACTCAAATCCAAGCTTTTTATAAAACACCCCACCGCCAACCCCTATTGTCCAAAGAGTCCCATAAGTCCCTGAAACAAAAGGCTGAACAGTCTTAACCTTGTACTTCGTCACCTCCTTATAAATCGGCACAAACTCATAACTTACCTCAGACAGCTTATTATATTGCACCGTAGCCGAAAGGCTTAGTTTCCCCATCTGTGGATTGTCAAACAGCACGGGAGTATATTCCCTACTCGCAATATAATCATTGATTATCGCAGCCGTATCAACCTTGGCAGCAACATAGATAAACCTGTCAACATAAACCGTATCAAACAGCAAAGGCAAAACCGGATCATCCAGAACCGTCTCTTTTACTGGAATCAACCCCGTAACAGTCCCCGTAACAGGATCATCTTTGATATATCGGATTGCCTCTTTCGTATCAACTGTCGAGCGACCAAATAGAAACCCGAATATAAGTCCGATTGCTATCAGGCCTATAACTGAAGTAATCGCCGCCCATATTGATTCCGTTTTTTTCATCCCGCAAATTCCTTGCTTACATCAAAACATGGACAAGCCTTATTCGCAAACTCACGGTGCCCATGAACCGTAGCCGCCGGATACCGCTCTTTCAACTCACCAACAAGCCGCACAAGGCTTTCTTTCTGCTCAGCCGTCCGCGTATCTTTAGGCTGCAAATCACCATCCAACCCGCCCACATAGCAAACCCCAATACTATTTGCATTCTGCCCAGTACAATGCGCCCCGACCTGTTCTACCGGTCGGCCAGTCCATATCTCACCATTTAGGCCAATCAAATAATGATAGCCTATTGTCACAAAACCCCTGTCCTTATGCCAATTGGTCACTTCAGCAACGGTTGTAGACCTTCCTTCTTTCGTTGCCGTACAATGAATGATAATTTTGTTAATTGTTCTCATTTTACTTATTTATTTATTAATTCCGAATGACTTTTCTCCTCTTCCGTAGAAATAGGTACACCCAACTTATTGCTGACTGTTTTTTTAAACAGCAGTCCCGCATAATCCATAAAGTTCCCTCCAAGCCAGCCAACAAGTCCTACAAGAAAGCAACTCAATAATATATGTACGCTAAAGTAAGCAAACAAAAAATACATCAGCAAACCTATACTGAACGATATTAAAGCACTGCGGCTGAAGTCAAAAAAACTGAACTTTAAACTTTGCAGCGCATTCAACGTTTTCGCCACACCCAAAAGCATTGCCAATACCCCGTGAGCCAACAAATGCAGCACGTTTATTCCCATCTCCGAGTCAATCGTTTGTAACGTTATTTCCATGCTTTAGCCTGTAATTCTTGTTTAAAAGGTATACTATAAAAAACATACACAGCAATAACAACACAATAATTACGGTTTGACCTGCCTCAAGCGCTCTATAATCTATCGTATCAATCACGCGATCATACACTATACCAAGCAGAATATAATAATAATGCTGTTCCGTCACAGGATAACGAATCCAGTGCAAATGTATCTTTACGCCATTTTTGCTCACTATATGCCGATCCCCGAAAGGCTCATCCCGTACAAACCCCAAATCCGTAGCAAAATCATAATCATCGGCATCCAGAAGAACAGCCAGGCCTCCCTCTTCGCCTTCTGCTACAAACGCGCTACTCAGCTGTCTGCCATCAAGGTCAATAACACGCGCATAAATACCGTACTGTTTGTCGATCTCTTCTACTGCCTTTATGATGAAACCATTAAACAAAGAATCCTTCTCAAACGACGTACAACTTATATGCAAATTTTCAACCTCTCTTAACAAATTGGTTGTAAGTTCTATTTTCTCGTAATAAGCCCTTTTGGCTATATTCAACATCCATTTCTCAGATACTCCTTTAGAGAAAAAAACATACATTACAGAAAGCGTCAACGCCAACAGTATCGACACTGTCAAAGAACTCTTGAGAAACCACTCTTTTACTGTCTTTATATTCATTTTGTTTACGCTTAAAAAAGGCGGAGCGGCTTCACCGACCGCTATCCGCCACCATGAATGATCATGAACAGGACACAAAGCCCTATTTTTTTACCAACCCGACGCTCTTTAGCACATCGAAAAACCCGCATGCCGACAATCCGATCAGCGCCCCTTGAATCGCTACCTGCCACAATGCCATATCCGCAAGAAACGCGGCCAATTTAAACTGCCACGCCACAAGCGAAATCACAACAGCAATCACAACAGAAGAAACAATCTTTGTAATCGTATTCTTCTCCACAAACGGGATAAACTTCGCCCCTTGCGTCAAAAAAAACGACACAATAGCCACAATACCTGCGAATGTCTCAAATCCCAGACCGGCAACATCAGCAGGTATTTCTATTTCCTGCCCGAAAACAGGAACACACACCAGCGCCATAAACAGCGCACACAAAATAAAAACAATTTTTTTCATCACATTAAATAATTAATTATTAAACATATAAAAATTCTCAATAACTTATGCCGCCCCTTTCCAATCCATTAGAATTGTGTAAATAATATATTGCCTTGATTTCATAGCGCTTAAAATGTTAGGATTCCAACGTGTGTTGTATTGACTGTGCCTGGAATTAATACAGCCTTATTGCCTGATACCAAAACACCACCTCTAAACCCACCACCAGAAGCTAATCGCGACGGGCCTTCTGTAAATACATTTGAAATGGGGTCATAAATTCCAACAAACTCACTTCCTGCATACGGCACAAAAATAATTTTCCCGTTCGGAAGTAATATTCCACCCCAAAACTTATTAGTGCCTGCACCAATTGTAGGGCCTGCAACAAAAGTATTAGCAACCGGATCGTAAATACCGATAGCAGTACTGTTATACGGCACAAAAATGATTTTTCCGTTTGGCGCTAATACACCACCTACAAAAGCATAATTCCCGACAAATACGCTTGTGCGAGATGGGCCATTTACGTAAGTATTAGCAGCCGGATCGTAAATGCCTACATTTGTACTATTATACGGCACAAAAATGATTTTTCCGTTTGGCGCTAATACACCACCATTAAAAGCTTGCCCACCAGCACCATGTGTTCGACCAGCAACGTAAGTATCTGCCACTGGGTCATAAATTCCAACCTCGGGATTGGTATACGGCACAAAAATGATTTTTACGTTTGTGTATGATACACAACCTTCAAACTTGTTATTTAATGAACCAACGGTAGCGCCTGCAACAATAGTATTAGCAACCGGATCACAAATTCCGACAACTTCAGCATTACTACTCGGCACCAAAATAATTTTCCCGTTCGGAAGTAATACGCAATCCGAATAACCTCTATTAATAACAGTATCAACAAAAGTATTAGCTACGGGATCGTAAATCCCAATACCTGCGTTGCCGCTCACCGCTGCAAAAAAGACTTTACCGTTTGGTAATAACACGCCATTTTGGTAGACTCTGTTTGATGTGCCTTTTGAAGGGCCATTGGCATACTCCGGATTAAAACTCTTCCTCTTACCTATCCCACGTCTCGCCGATAACATAACTTATCCTCCTTAAATTAATCAACCAACTGCCATCCCTGCGGATAAGTATCCGGCGACCACCCTCTTGCCAATCTGATTTTCTCATACCATTTTCCATCCTTGTGAGTATTCTACATAACTCCAACTGTTATTATCAATCAACGACTCATAAACATTTCCGTCAAAACCGTCTTCTGTCCTGAACAGCCTCCGCTCACCCTTCATAATAACATTATGAGCCTGTGGCCTTTCCCACACTTGTACGCCGCCTTCAAATGTCAGCTTCCCATACAATGCCGGAACATCGGAAGGCAACCAGTTGGCCTGCGACGTATGCGCCTGAGCAATCCGGTACCTCACGCCTTCATAAACAACTACCTCCCCAACTATATCATATAATTTATCAGGCTGCCATGCTGCAAACAGCGATTCAGGCAACAATGTAGCCGTCTCATCCGATATATGTGCCGACGTCTCACCAATAGCAGCCTTTATTGCATGTGTCCTTATACGAACACCATTCAGCCTGTCAAACAATGTCATCATAGCCCATTAATTAAAGCGTTAAAAACATCCAAGGCAAATGTAATGTCCACATTGTCATCAGCGTACACAATGTCCTTCAAAGCCACCTCCAAATAAGAATTAATCGCATCCCTCGCCTCCGAATAAGAAAGAAAGTAAGCCACTGATTCCGATTCATCCTTAAAATAAGCATTCGCCACAACCTCGTCAACCGGAAACAGCTCAGTCATTTTACTGACTGCAGCCTGTTTCACCTGACTTACCGCCTGCTCTTTCAATTCTTCCAAAGAAGGCGCAGGAGACGCAGGCGCAAGCTCCATCTCAATCCACTCCTTAACCGAAGCCGCAGGGTTCGCCCTGACAAACTCATTCTGTTTCTTCTTTAAAGGAATCCAAAGCCCGTTCAAATAATCCTGATACGTCGTCCCTTTCAGTTTTTCTTCTCCGAGTTTCTCATCAATCTCAAACAAGCCTCGAACCGTCTTATGTAAATAAGTATATTTTGCCATTGTTCGTATAATTTATTATTCTCTAACCATTAAATGATATTTGCCTGTCACGCTCGACTTGAACACATTTATCTCTATTTCCTCACCTGCTGAAAGTGTATAACTCGCTTCAATGAAATAACTGTTATATTCACTGTTTGTAGAAGGCATCGCTATCGTTAATGCCGCCGTAGCCGTAAAAGCAATAACAAAATCCTTGTCGACACATGCAACCGACGCAATCGAAAACGACTGATTTGAAGATGCCGAAACATGTGTAATGTGTTTCGTTATTGCCATGTTATTAAGGCTTGATTGCGACCCATCGCTCCCTTCAAAGTCTGATTTTGCCTTCGCCGTAGCATCAAAATCATTCGTCGAAAGCCCTTTTCCTGCCTCTAAAGGCTGATAATTGTGCGTATGGGATGCAGGAGAATACCCCGCCAAAGCCGAAGCAAGCGCATAAATGCCGTGCGTGTGCGTACTTATGTCTCCCGACAAAACCGCCTCAACCAAAGCCTTCGTAATAGCCTGCAAAGCGCTATCTGCCTTCGTCCCCTGCGCCGCCGTAGCCGCCCCTATTTCAGACGGCGTATACGTCGGTTTAGTAAGCGATTTAGCCCACGAAGGCACAGTCGGGTCGGTTTCAGTAAATGACTGCAAAGCCGAATCGGCCTTACTAAGCGAAGTTTGAACGCCTGAATCCATATCCGAAACAGCAACTAACGACTTAAACGCCAAAGCCCCAAAGTCCGAAAACCATTTTCGTATCTTTCCGAACAGCGTAGGGACGCTTTCTCCGGAAGTTATATTTTCGCGTGAAGACGCCTCCGTAAAAGTGACGTTAACATTGTCAATATCCACCGTAGCCGATGCTTTTATTCCGGTGTCTACGTAATCCTGCAGTGTTTCGTTCCAGTTCCCGTAGTTTCCATTCGGCAGTACTATGAGTGGTTTCCCCTGCGGGCCGACAGCGCCTCTCAACGAATCAAAATAATCTTGCGGACTTCCGGTGTTTCCTTCGTCAAGCCACACCTGATAGGAAGATTTGCCGGGATCACCCTTTCCACCTTTCAACGATTCAAGCCATTCGGTTACTGTTCCAACAAAGCCATCATCAACAGCTTCGTCGTATGCGGATTTTCCTGTTATATTTGCAATCTCCTGCGGGGTCATGGTGGTGTAATCCAATCCTTTTCCTTGCAGAGATTCAAGCCATTCGGTTTCCGTTCCAATAAAACCGTTTTGCAAAGCAACTTCGTATGCGCTTAGTCCGTTATACCCTTTGAACGAGTCGAAAAAGTTGATTTCGGAGCCAAAGTTTCCCATCTCAAGCCATACCTGATAAGCGGATTTTCCAGGGTCGCCCTGTTTTCCTTTCATTACAGATGCAGGCGCACGGAAAGCATTTTCTCCCTCAATGATCAAAACATCCCCGTTATCTACCTGCGGAGTGGTCGCCACAGTAAGGCTCCCAACCGATTTTACATTAAAAGCATAGTCAGCCATTTTTTGTCAATATAAAAATGTTATTGTATCTGTCGCCCAAAAGTATGCCATCACCATCGGCAAGTACAATCAAGCGTTTTATTTCTTCTTTTTCCCACGGATTGAACAATATCGTAATTTCATCCGATGACCCTGAAACATATCCGTAAATCGCAATTGCTTTCTTATCCAAATCGACAGTACCGACCTTTACCCGGCTTACTGTAATGCGTTTTTCCCACCGTTCAATCGAATCATAGACCTCATACACCAGCATCGGTTCGACAGAGTTCATCGGCCTGTCAATGTATTTGTATACGTCGCTGCCAAATGTCGGACGTAACGGATCGCTGCCTTTAATTGTAGTGAGTATGACATATATACATTGCGCTATATCGTCTATATCACGCACAGTATCAGCAGGATTGCTCAGGTTGATTTGCCAATTTAGCGTATTTTGCTCTATCATATTGATTCAATTATGAGTTGTGATTAATGGATTCATTGAATTTATGTTCCGGGTGTTGGCGGAGAGGTGGGGGAGCCCGGCGCGGCGGACACGTGTATATGGGTACCTAATCCTGTTTGTGTTGCCGTTGCTGTGACTGTCAGGCCTTCTACTGCAGCCATTGATTTGATATTGTTTGTCGCGTCGATTGCTCCGGTTACGCTTACATCGCCGGTAATATCAGCGTCACCCGTCACTTTTAAATCCCCCGTTAATTCCAGTGTGTCGCATTTGAGTTTCACTTTTTCGGATGCCTCAATTTCCGCCTCTTTTATCTTTGCCTCCAATGACGTGTCGGGGGCCTCAAAAATGGCTTTATGTGCATCGCAATCGTAATACAGTTTTGCGCCGTCTGCAAACTGTATGCCGACTGTTTGATCGTTTGCCCAGTCAGGCGGAACATCGGCGTCGCTCCACAAAACGGCTACTACAACACCCTGTTCGCATTCGCTGTCCATCAGACACGCAACCTGACTGCCTACTTCGATCGGTCGCCAGTCTTTTGCTGTTTTCGTCGCCGTGGAAGGCAATGGCAACCATGCCGAAACCATATCGACTTCGTCAAATGAAACACGGACGTATCCGAGATGTTCACCGCTACCTAATTCAGAAAGAACGCCTAATCTTAACATGTTTAAAGTTTATTTTCCTGCAGTTCGTTGAGTTCGACTTTGTTTGCTTCGGACAGTGTGTCAAAATCGCCTCGCTCTATAAAACACTGGAGTTTTACGGCTTTTTCGTTTAATTCTCTTTTTTCTTCTAAAAGACGGTTGTACACTTCTTTTTTCATATCATTAATTATTAATCATTTATTGCAGTCCTATTTTTTTTGCCCAGTTCACCTGTCCGCTTTCGTTTCGTCCTGTCGTCACCTTTTCAAAGGTTTTTTTATACGGGCCTTTACGGATGGATACTTCTGTTGTGTAGCCGGTATCAACCGAAATACGGTGCGTACTTTCCCGGATTGTCCATTTCCCGGAAAAAGCCCCAAATCCCTCCATGTCAACATTTGCCCCGGCAACCAGAAGCGGATTGCCTTCGGTCGAAAAACTTCCGGTTAATTTGTCTTTGTTCATTTCACGGATTGCGCCCTCTGTTACCGCTTCGGCCTGATTTGCATTTTCGACACGTCCGCCGACAACGATAGTGTCCTGCTTTGTCGGGTCGCCGCTTGATTGCACACTCCATTTTTGTACTGTGTTTGTCTTTATATCGCGTTGCGATACGGTTGCCTCCCAGTAGGTGTCCGAAGTTTTATCCTTAAAACTGTATGTTGATATTTGATAACGATTAAATGCCGCAATTGCATCTTCTTTTTCCAGGTCTTCGGGATTCAGAAAAATCATTTTGTCGCCACGGACGGAAAAGATAATCCCGTACCTTCGTGCAATTCCGGACAGAAAGGATATGTCGCTTTCGTTGTCCTGCGTTTTTCGGCCTATCTCAATATTGGCCAGGCGTGATGTATCGCCCATCAGTTTTAGTCCGTGCTTGTCGGCAATAAACTGTGCAATATCTTTTAATGTCTGTTTTTCGTATGCGCGGCTGTTTCGGGTTCTCATGCTTTCGGTAATCGCTGCGGCGATGGCTTTGACGGTAAGCGTATCTGGAAGGCCAGACAGTTCGATTTGGTCGATTTCAAAGTTTCCACAATCCAGCATGTTGCCTGGATAACCCATTTTAAGGGTTAAAGTATCACCCTGCGAAGGATACCAGTCTGACTGCCATAACCCTTCAACGTCATCCAAGATAATGCTTACCTCGTCGCTTTCTTCTTCGATTCTGTCCGAATATTCGACCTGCGACACGTAAACGCTTATATCATCCGTCACGTTTGTACCGTTTATCGTGACTTCATAGACAGGAACTACTGCACATACTTTTTCCATGGCGGTAAATTTTGATTATCAATGATCTGTGTTGTCTCAATAATCGGTATAATCAAGATTGTACCGGTTGCAAAAGTGGCTTCCAACTGCACAAACGGATTTGCCTCGGAAAGTATGGAAATACCGTACATTCCGCCGTAAAAACGGTGTGCCAGATTATCAATCCGGTCGCCTTCGATTGTTGTGTAGTTAAAGCTATCCATTAATTTCCACTTTCTTTTGTTGCTACAAATGCCGTTATCGGCGCGGCTCGTTTGGTGACTTTATCGGCTGCTGATGCTAATTCGTTTGTTCGGATTTCGAGCGTGGCTATGCTGGCCAGGCTGTCAATCTTTGCCAGGTTGTCAGCGTATGCAATTGCCTCGTCGAGTGATGTCGGCAGTTGCGAGGCGCGCTGAATTATCTTTTGTGTCTTTTCAACTTTCATTTTAGCCTCTGCATATAAATCCTTTGCAGCATTCGCCGTCTGTTTGATTTCCCTGATTCCGCGGCTCAGGCTTTTTGTTGATTTTCTGACGTCTTCAAGTGTGGATTTTGCCTTTTCGACGTTCGACTTTGCTGCTGACAGGTCGTTTGTGATGGCCTTTGCATCAGTCAAAACAGGCGAAACAGGGGGTTCCTTTACTTTCGTAGCCATTCCTTTGATGGCTTCGCCTTTCGGTTGCTCCTTTTCGCTTCCGGGCGGTGGGACGTATTCTTTTAGTGAAATACTGACCGCTACCGACCGTAATTCACCCTCTGCGGATGCGCGCTCTACATTCACGTCAAGCGATATGATAACAAATTTTCCGACCATCACACCGGTACCGGAAATAAACGGCAACACTTCACCTGCCGTTTTTGCCTTCTTCAGAAGGTCGAGCGATTCGGCGGGGTCGCAAAAATCATACGAAAGACTGATTTCCAGGTCGATAGATACAAGTTCTTCGGCTGTGTACTGCATGGACGGCTTGGCGCCAATATGCGGTATTTCGCTGAATTTCGCGGCATGCGTCTCACTCCATGAACGCGGAGTATTCAAGCCTTCAAACTGTATATCTCCCAGTTGCGCCAACATATCTTACATGTTAATTGTCCATTGTCCGACTAACTGCATTTCATTGGTTTTGGCTATCAGCGACCGTGTGAGCCGAGAGAATAGCCGTCCGTCTGCTGTGAGAAGACCCCATTCGTAAATATTCATTCCGACTGCCTGCAAAAATCCGACCGTGAAATTGAATTGCACCCATTTCGGGTCGTCTGTCAGGTTTGGGTGGTATACGACGCCGTTCACGGGAATGACAAACGGACTTGTTATCGCCGTATCGGTTAATGTCGGCGCAACGCTGTTTGTTCCCATTGCCACGGTATTGATTGCCGCCCCTGATACACCGGCCATAGATTGCGCGGCAGCGAGGTATCCGACGTTGGTAATAAGGTTGTCCCATTCATATTCCTGTGTTATCAAACCCTTACGGTTTATAACTTCAATGTGAAGGCGGCCTGTTATTTTTATATTGTCGTTGAGTATCATAGCTACAAATAATTAAATTTCGTATGAACCGCTAAAATTTATCGTTGCTACCTGCGGTGATGTGAAATTTTCTACATCGAATTTGAATAAAACAATAGCCCCATCGGGGTAAGTGCTATTTGGGGGATAAATATTTACATTTGTCTGCGCCCCTGTATTTCCTAAAACCCCTATACACTGGGCTACCATAGCGGGAGGATACGGGAGCCCTGTTATTCTAATTACTGCGGTATTTGCAGGCGGATTCGTAAAACCAACCTCCGCCCGTACAAACACTCTATTCATCACCCTGTGCCATTCAAGTTTATTTGATGAATTTGGCGCAACGGACATTCCCGGCGTTACACAAACAAGCGTTTTTTCGCCTGATTCCGGCGGCGCTAATAACGCCTGTAATTGATTAAACCTGGTTTCGATTTCCTGAAAATAATCTCCTATCTTATACCTGCGCCACTCTGTCACGTCGGGCGAAGTGGATACTTTTTTTAACAGGGTCATGTATTCGTCGCCGTCCACATTCGGGATTTCGGGGACGTTTGACCATAATACGGGGTTTGCTGCTACCGGCATAATTTTATTCTCCTATATTTTAAATTATTAAACATTCTTCGTTATCATCTACCATAAATTCTTCAATATCATCAACGACTACATCAAAGTAAGTCATTGCTTCGCCTATGATTTGGATTTCCAACACTTCACGCTCCTGAAGAACAGGCCGGAACAGCCTTTCCGTTTCGACAAACGGAAGGCTGATTCCGAAGGCGGCAAGGTGGGAGCGTTCGGGTTTGTATTGATTCACAAAAGCGTACAGTTGCGAAAAACTGCCGCTGTTAATCGTTAGCAGGTCGGGCGTTTGAATAAGCAGGCTAAAACGCGCCCAGTCAGTGTCCGGATCGGGGGGGATGGATGCAATACCCTCTGTCAGCACAATGTCGGGAAGTCCGACCGTGCGACATGCCTCGCGGATAGCCCATGGCGTGCCCATATATTTATGCAACCGGATTGACATTTTAATAAGTTCGCGCTGTTCCTCCTCTGTGTTGGCGACTGTAAAACCGCGCAGACCATCGCAGTTAAACTGTTCGGCTAAATAGGGAAGGGCTTCTGAAACACATGTATCCACAAGATAGGCCATAAAGTCGGTCAAGTCCCAATTATCCCAGCGATGCGCCACTACATCATGCGCAACCTTTGCAAGTTCGCAGTTATCCAAACTGTTTGCCAATACACGTTTATCCATAATTTTGGCCTGTTGTGGTTACTGTGATGCTGTTACAGAGCGGCACTTCGTCGTATTCGACAATGATATTCCCTGCTGTCCACGATGGAGAAACCACCCGCACGTCGTATACGTCCGGTATCCTGCATACCTGTGTGATATGCGAACGGATAATATCCAGGCCGAGACGGCGTGATTTTGATTCGGCATATTCTTTCAAAGCGTCCAATACCCTGCTTTCCGTTTCCTGAACGTTTGCGCCTTCATACACTGTTAATTCGACTTCGATGTCGTAATAAATTTCTGTCGGTTCGGAAACGATCACCGTGTCGGTTAACGGGCGCACTGTCTCAGCGCTGCAGGCAGCATGAATATCGGCTATAACCTGTGCGTATGTGCCTTCGGCGAGCAGTGGAACGATATAGACCGTTCCCGGAATAGGTGAACTGACAGAAACATCGATGATTGCCGGATTGGCCGACTTGGCATGATATGTGTAGCTTTGTCGGCTTCCAGCAGTTGAATACTGGGTGGGTGCAAGTTTGATGCGTTCGCGCAATTGGTCGTCGGTTTCTTCATCGGAACCGCCGCCGGTTGCAGTCATGTTTGTGACGGACGACACAAATGCCAATGGGTCGAGTATTTTGTTTACAAACCCCGGATCATACCCGTTTGCGGCCTTTCCGGCAACCTGTGCGGTTACAAGGGTTTCAACGGAATTGACTGAAGGAGGGATTACGATGTCGTCTGCGACCTCAAAAATTGCCTTGCTGTCGCTCGTTGCTACACGGGTGGCTGCAGGGATAACAACAGAACCATGTCCCGGAACGAGGATAAAACGGACAATACAACCGGCGTTTGCAGCCGGTAGCCGCTCGACCGCCACCAGGCCTGCGATATAATCCAAAACCGGAGCATGACTGAACTGGTAAAGCATTTGCGCCATACCGGCATTAAAACGTTCCAGGAGCAAAACTTCGCGATAACCGATTAGCTGCAAAATAAGCTGTTCGACCTGTGCGGGCTGTAACTGCCTGCCGAGCATTCCTTCCATTTGCGCCTTTATCTCTGACATAATCAGGTCGGGGTCGCGGTTTACAAAAGTTGGTATCTTTTCTTCCATCTCTTTCTTTATTTTATCATGTTAATCGGCAAATGCAAGGCGTCGCCTGTTTTGCTGTGCCTCGTCAATCCATCTTATAAACTCCGCTTTGTGCTGACGTAATGCAGCCAAAATATCCTGTACATCTCCGCCATTTGCGACATTTACCGTCGGGGAATAGTTGACTGTCACTCCGCCGGTCGAACTGTTGTCAATCGAACTTACCGAACTGGTATTGTTCGTTATTCCTGCGCTGCGGACTACCTGCATGGCGAGACCTTCGGTGGCGCGTTCGGTTTCAAAACCGCCCTTTTCAATGCCAAGCGTGAGGCCCTTTGTGATGTTTGATCCGTATTCGGCAAAAATGGTTGACGGCGATTTGATGCCGAGAAAGCCGGTGAACTTATCTTTAATTGTGTTGCCGAGACCGGATACTGTGTCGGTGACTTTGGAAAACATGGACTTTATGCC
>Ga0099364_10000177_pt1 | contig 107459 bp, 72 predicted proteins | sample TergutTh196P3_FD_73070 | JGI IMG/M metagenome (GOLD analysis project Ga0099364, IMG submission 73070) | Microcerotermes parvus P3 segment gut microbial communities from Pointe-Noire, Republic of the Congo - Th196 P3 | ecosystem: Host-associated > Arthropoda: Insects > Digestive system > Gut ...
ATGTCGTACTCGGTAACAGTCAAGGGAATGTGCTAACCAGCAAAGTGTTTTATGTGTATGTAAGCAAAACAAATCTTGAGACCGGCGGTGAGAATTACAATATTCTCATCACGCTTGTTCAGCGCGTAAATGATATTGAAAAATCCATTACGGAAGCAGAGTCTGGACGCGAGGATGCGGAAACGGTAAGAGTGAACAACGAGTTTGGAAATGCCGGACTCGGAATTATAGGGAGAGTTCCTGCGGAAAACGCAAGGGTACTTGCTGAGCAAGGCCGCAATGCGGCGGAGAACCAACGGAGTGCGGCAGAACAGGGGCGCATTACCGCTGAAAACGCCAGAAAAACGGCGGAAACAATTAGGCAGGCAAATGAGACAGTCAGGCAAGAAACATACTTGCAGATAGCGGAGGACGCCGAGGAAGCAAAAATAGCCGCACAAAGTGCAGAGGTCTCGGCAAATCAGGCCAACGAATCAGCAGGCATTGCGGAAGATTCAGCCGTCGCGTCCGCACAATCTGCGACCGAGGCACAATCTGCGGCGACAGTGGCAAAGCAGCTTTCGGAGGAAACGGCGCAGGGACTTGCCGATGAAATACAAAGAGCGACAAATGCGGAAAACAAAATTGCATCTGATCTCAGTGCCGAAATTGAAAGGTCGGTTTTAGCGGACCAAAACAATGCACAAGCAATAGTGGCGGAGCGTAACAGAGCGCAGGCATCGGAGCAAGTCAACGCTAATTCCATAGCCGCAGAAGTAGTCAGAGCAATCGAAGCAGAACAAAACATAGTACAAGATTTAGCAAACGAAGTTCAAAGGGCAACGCAAGCCGAACATCACAACGCAAACGCTATTACCGCTGAAAGCCAACGCGCTCAAACCATCGAAACTAACAAGGTTGATAAGATCCATGGCAAAGGTCTTTCGACGGAAGATTTCACAACGGCTGAGAAACATAAGCTTGCCGGGCTTGCGATTGGTGTTGACGGGACACCTATATTAATGGAAAGTATAATGAAATATCGAGGTATTTTCGATAGAGATATGAGTTATTTTAAAAACGATATTGTTACAGGCGACATATCCACAATGGGTATTGACGGCTATGCGACCTATGTATCGTTGACAGATGGGAATAAAGGAAATACACCGCCATTAAATACAAGTAATGCTTTTTGGCAACACATAGGTAGCTTTGGTGATAGCGGATATATAGGTCGTTGTAGGTATCCTGAAATTTACTCGGTCGGCACACTGTCGGGCGAAATAGATAAAAAGCGAGGTCTTATCCTTACAGATATGGACACCTATAATAGGAAAGGGATAAACGGGACTCTTGGTGTGTTACGTCAAGGATACGGACAAATTTTAAATGAAGAAACAAACGACTATATTGTATACACAAAGGGCGGCAAGTTGTATGACAGACGCGGTGAAGTTGCAGCTAAAACCGAACTGCCAAAATCTCCAAGTGAGATTGGAGCTGAACCTGTCTTTACAAAAAATACCGCGTTTAACAAAAACTACGCGATTGCAAACCCGTGTGCTAATGGCGAGGCCACACCTGGCAGTGCGGACAATGTATCGAGGGGCGACCACAGACACCCAACGGACAATACTCGTGCAGATACAAACCTGTTGAATGTGAACGTGATACATGACACGGATTATCCAACCGCATGGCAAAACTTACCCGGAAGGACTACAATTTCGTCGGGGATAATTCAGCACGGACGTAACATTTCCGACAATCAACTAAACGGGTGGAGGGTTGCTTTTCGGTACACTTATGCATCGGGTTCAAGCGCAAAGGGTTACGATTGGAGTACCTCAAATGCAGATACGGTTACCATTACAAAAGCTATGCTGCCATTTACTTATACGTTTGACAGGGTGACTATGGGTGTAAGCGGAATAGCGCGAATAACCATAACCAACATATCCGATACGTCAATAACATACACAAACCGCATAGGAAGCATTGACTCGTCTGAAACGCCGTCCCCAAATTCTACGCCGTATATTTCGGCGATTTCACTTGACGGTGCAACATATACGCTACCGCCGTATACGCAAAATGTCGTAAATCGGATAAATAGTGCAACAAGCCCTATAACAGCAAGAGTAACAGCCTTAGAAGACTTAGTTACCGCCAGTAGCGCGACTTCAAATGCCAAAAGCACCACTAGTAGCACTGTTACTCTAAACACGGACACTGACCATATATGCGAACTATGGTTCACGACCGCCAATCAAGAGAGTTTAGGGACTTTTAGAATAGAGTCGCTTGATTTTATGTCGGACAGCTCGACCGTGCAATTTTCAATTTCCACCGACAGCTCAATCATGCACCTCAAAGGATTAATGAGGCATAGTTTGACGGAATATGCTGTCTTTTGCGTATGCGAAAACGGTAGCGTTATTGCAAGAACCTTTAAGAGCGAGGTTGTTATAAGCAGAATTCGTTGGAATTCGGACGGGTCGGAGTCCGGGGATAGCACGGTTGTAAAACGTCGTTTAGCTTTGCACATTAAATATTAGGAGGGACAGGATATGAAAATAACAAAAAAGCATTTTACGGATTACGGGAACTGCAAGGAAAGCCAACCGCTTATCGACTATCTTTTTAGCGGAAAGGATGAGCTTGACTACGACGAATTGGGGATGCTTGCGATAGCGGCAGTAGGTAAAGCCCCGTTCAATATTTCAAAAGAAAAATTGCAGCATTATCTTTGCGACCCGCAAAACTACATTCACGACAGCGACCTTATAAGGCAATACCTAAATATAGTTAATTCGGAAATGGTACGGTATAGCAAAAACATCACGGACAGCAAATTTATTCTCAACTGCGACGGCTTAGAAAATTGTCATTATTGCTACGACAGCAAAAATTCAAAGAATATGCTGATGTCAAGCAAAAGCGATTCCGCGGAATATCTTATCGCCAACAATCCCGTAACGCAAGAGGAATTTGACAACGCCATTGATAGGATAGAGGAGGCGCGGTCAAGGTGCAGGCTGCTGAAAAAAGAGTTTGACATATTCGAGGTGTTAAGAGATTTAGGCATAGAGATAACCGACAAGGACGTGCTGAACGAGGACGCGCGGGAGTTTTTCTTAGGGATACAAAGATTAAGGAGGCGGCCATGAGGATATTTTTCACGGATACAAATTCTAACCTAACCACCGAGCAAGCGGATAAAATGGGCGTGGTACTTATAAAGATGCCCTATATTTATAAAGGCACGGTTTATTATGACGGCGACGGGGTTTCGGTAAACGAAGCCGAGATTACTACAAGTGCGCTCAACCCTTACGAGTATCAAGAAATCTTTGCACCTTATGCAGGGAACGAGCTTATTTATGTTTCATTTTCGCACAAGCAGTCCTCAACATTTGAAAACCTAAAAAAAGCCGAAATCCCAAACCTAACCGTTATAGATAGCGAGCTTATAGAGATAGGGCAGGTTAAAGTTTTGAAGCGGGTTATGAACGGCGAACTGTATGACGATATACGGCAATTTTTTATAACAGATAATGCGGATAAAGCCGCGCGGATAAGCGTGGGCGGCGTGGGGCTTTTTGGGGTAGAAAACGGCGCAGCGGTACTTTTGCAACGGTATAGCACGGCAGACGAAGCATTAGCTGAACTAAAGAGGCTGACAAACAGCGCACTGACTTACGGAAAAAATCTAAACAATACATTGCGCCGCCACTTAGGCAAAAACTATGTTGGCGGCGTATTTGAAGGAAGAATAATGTAATATAAGGGCTGCTATAAAGTTAATTTCAATAGCAGCCCTTTTTTTGAATTTACAATATTTACTTTTGGATTTTTGAACTTTAATTATAAAAAGATATAAGCACAAGGTGAAACTTTCGTAGCATGTTGATTTGCAAAACAATAGAAAAAAATACGCAAGAAGGTCCACTGTGGAACTTACTTTGAAAATTTACTTAAAAAATATATTTTTTTACATTTTTAAAAATTTCGTATTAAAACACTTGCGAATTTAAGAGTTTTGCTGTAAACTATATATATTCATCTTCACACTTAATATATATTCGTCTTCACACTTACTAGCAAGAGTCTATTTCATTCAAAATCAATAGTCAAGTCTTCGTTTTGGTAAACTTAAATTGCAAATCCTATCTTGATAAACGAAATTGCATAGATTAAGATTTGTTTGTTGAAAAGTAAATTTGTAAAAAAAAGAGGAGAGCAGATGCAAAAATCGAAAAGTAAAATATGTGTTACGTTTTTATGCATGACCATGTTACTGCTACCGCTTTTGTCTGAAAAAATTTTTTTACAAACTCTATCAGCAAACAACATAGTAAGTAATCCGATAATTATCAACACAGCGGCAGATTTATATAAAATAATCCAACCAGAAAATTCAGGAAGAAATTTTGTTTTGGATAGCGATATAGATTTAAGTAAGGATACTTCATGGCACGAGTTCGTTCAAGATTATTATAACGGATGGAAACCGCTTAATGCCATTGGACAAGCGGGGTCAATGCTAGACGGCAGAGGCTTTTCTATTTTAGGCTTAAAGATATATAGAGATACGCTTAGTGAGACAGGATTATTTTCTCAAAGTTCATTAGCCATACAAAATCTCAATATTATTGATGCAGATATAGACGGCGGAGACACATCGGGTATTTTAGCCGGCATATCACACGGCAGTCTTTATAATATTTCAGTTGGCGGAGTAGTTAAAGGGCAGAATATTGTTGGAGGGCTAGTTGGTATAAGCCACGCAAATATTGGACGTTCTTCTTTTAGCGGTGAGATTGAAGGAGCTATTATTGGCGGCTTAGTAGGAAATATTAGACGCGGAACAGTTCGCAATTGTTTAGCAGAAGCTATTATAAACGGCAGAACTATGGGTGGGTTTGTGGGCATTGTGGATTCTAGCCACAATGCAGTTTCGAGAGTCGAAAATAGTATAGCATATTCCAGATTAACAGAAAATACGGAAATTGAGGGTCTTTTGCGTTTTGGTGGTTTTGCAGGAATCCTGAATGTATCAGGAGAGTTAACAGCTTTAAGCTACAATTATTCTTTGGCACATTACGCACCTGTTGCTCAAGGTGGTGATGGGAGTGGAACATCTGCACTTACGGAATTTGAGTTTCTTTTAGAAAGTCAGTTTGAAAGCTTGGATTTTTCTAATATATGGTATTTTACAGAAACATCAATATTTCCACAACTTAGGCATATCTTGATTACGATTGTCAGCAATTCACAAAGTATATCGATTAATCAAATTATAGACAAACAATATTTTTACCTAGGAGAAGAAATATCGCTTAATCTTTTAGCTAACGGCAGAGATGTAATGGGTATTACTGTAAATGAAGTAGATAACTTTGAGAATATCTTTGACGGAATTTTGTTGTTTGAGATTGATGGATTTACTGAAATAAACATAGAATATAAATTTTTATTAGAAGTTATTTCTAGCACCGCAGGCTCTGGAAATATAATCATAAATAGAAGTTTTTTTAAAGTTGGCGATGAAATTCTGATTGAAGTTGTGTCCGATGAGGGATTTTATTTTAAATCGTTGCAAGCAAGGCTGAGAAATGATGAAATTAATCTTATCAAGATTAGTGATACCCAGTTTAAACACATAGTAAACGGAACAATTTCAGAAGGAGATAATCTTGTCTTGTTTGCAGTATTTAATGAGAGCGAAATTAGTTTGGGAATTAAAGGTTGGGTTATTACTCTTATTGTTGTGTCATCGGTTCTTGTTTTTGCGGGAATAGCGGTTGCAGTAGTCTTGGTTGTTAAAAAAAGAAGCTTATATGCGGAGGTAAAATGTAATGATTAAAAATGCATCAAAAGGTAGGGCGTCAATAGCTATTATGCTAGCAACGTTGTTTTTGGCGGGGTGCTTATTAGGTATACTAATTCCCTTGTTTCAGAGAAACGGTGTTCCTGCGTCAGTTAACGCTATGCAGGAACAAAACTCGGAACATACAGAAATAATTAAGGGTGCTAGCCGTAATTTTACATTTGACATCATTTCTGATCATGAAATCACAAATGACAATTTGAATGATTTTGTTGTAGTAGTTGATAGTAGGCGGAACATAACGGATGTTAGTATAACTGACAGAGGGGATAGCATATATACAATAAATCCTCCGATTGGATTATATGCCGAGGGTGATTTTTATACTGTTGCAATAACAAATGCAAGATTTAAAGATGAGCGATTAAGAGAAAACGAAGAGATTACTTTTGAAATATCAAAAGCAGATGTTGAAGTTGTAGAATACAAATCAAATGTTAGGTTTATTCCCGATAGTAGAGTAATTGCGGTTGAGGAAGGACGGTTAACAATTCTTAATGATAGAGAATCAGAATACCAAGCTGGCGATATTTTAATGCTTAGTGATTTTTCCAATGATGCTTTTGGGGAAGTTGCATATAAAGTTGATGATACTATAAGTAATAACGGAAATGTAAGTATTTTATGCGTAGTGCAACCAACAATGTGTGAAGTTTATGAAAAACTCGAAATTTATGGTGCAAGCACTGCAACAGAAGAAAGTTTAACGCTTTATGCAGAAGAGGAAATCCAACAAAGTATTGTTGAAAGTGAATCTGTTCGTGCTATGAGTTATGCAGTTGCTGTATTGAACGGCGATATTAATCCTAATGCCCCTATTGCTGTTGAAAAAAATGGTTGGTCTGCTGGTGCTGATGGTTCTGTTGGTATAGGTGGTTTTGGAAAAAAATATGCACCCAGTAAAATTAATTTATCAATGAATGTCAAGGGTCTATCGCCTTTGCAGATAGGCGGAGCTATAACCGTTGAATGGATAATCAAAGACAAATCACCAGAACGTGCGGTTGATGTAGCACTTGACTTGAAGGTTGTGCTAACGCTAATGCTTTCAATTTCCGTTGAGGACTATAAAAACATTTGTAGCGAACGCAACATTTACTCCACAGGAACTATTACTTCTACGACTGTTACTGTTAGTCTCGGTTTGCATTTTAGTGCGGCTCTTGATGCTTCTGAAATGCATAAAAGAAAAACTCTTGATGCAATGAGTAGATTGTATCAAAAAAGGAATCGCTTCAATCCAAGTGCAGCTATTCAGTCGCTTGATCCCAGCAATTCATATGCCCCTAAACTACGTGATGGAGCACCTGTTTTTGACAAAAACGGAAATCAAGAGTTTGTAGAAAACAGAATAAACGGAACTTATTACAAAGATGTACATACTGGTAAATATGAACAAAATCTTTCGGATTTAAAATTAACTCAGTGGAAATTTAATGATCCAGAGACAAATCGTTATCATCGTGACGAAAGAGGACGATTTGCAGCCGTTAGTGACGAGTTGCGCGCAAGCGTAAAAAAAGATTTACTTGATTTGTCAAGAAGATATCAATCACAAGTTTCAAACTTAAACACTTCAATGATTCCTTTTGGTCTATGGGTTATGCCGACGCCAGCGGGTGTTACGATAACAATAAAACTCGGTCTCGTGCTTGGAGTCGATTTTAAAGCGGCATTTGAAGCGAAATACACTTACAATAGTGTTAAGCAACAAACTAATATAACGACTGACAGTGGAACAGTAACTTATGATAATCAATATTGTTCCCATAGTTTTTCACTAACATTAACAGGCAAATTAGAATTTAAACTGGGTATTGCTGCGGAGGTCAAAGTTAGCTTTGCAAAAATTTTCTATGTTTCGTTGCAAGCAGAAGGAGGTTTTTATTTTGAAGTTACAGGTACCATTGGATTACTTATCGGGCACACGGATAGTGCAGAAATGTTCGTTGCCGGCAATGATGGCGGGACAGGCGGAGTTTTGCATATGTTCAATCCGCATACAGCATTGATCGGGTATGGTCGAGCTGAGTTAGGCGCTTATTTTGCGGCAACACTAAAAGCAGGTTTGCATATAAATTTAGGTATATTTACTATAGATGTTTCAGCTTCAATTAGCTATACACAAAAGTGGCCTTTTTGGGCATCAGATGAAGGTGATAGCTCCTCATATAGTGATTTAATATTTGAAAATGAAATTGATGGCGATCTTGTTGATGCGATGAAAGATGCGAATAATCAGCATCGTGGAATAAAAGATCCCCTGAGCTTTGATGAAGAGTTTATAGAACAAGCTAGTAAAAAAGATTCTAGGATGGCAATAACAATGGAAAAAGATCAATTCATGACTAAATTACCTAGAGTTTTTAGAAGGACGATTGATCTTAATACCGCTCAAGTAGAGTATGAATTTATCCAGCCTAATCGCCTGCGTTTTCAAAACAATCAAGCTATTGAAATGAGTAGTGATGGTTATATATGCCAAGTTGATAGCCTAAATCCTGTCATTGATGATATAGTTTTTATTACTGCCGTTGATGTTACAGGAAAGCCATATCCTGATAGGGAATTCACTTTCTTTACAGTAACAAAAGAACCGGTCCCTGTTAAAAGTGTTGAGATTAGCGCAGAGGGAGATAATGATACTATTTTTGTCGGTGATGCTAAAAATATATTTGCGGAAATCGAGCCCGGATACGCTTCATATAAAGACATTTCGTTTAGCGTTGTCAAGATCATCCATACCGGAACCTCGATTACAGGTGACGAAACAAGCCAATTTGCCTATTTTGATGAAAGTGCTGTGGGGAGTCGTGGACGCTTGCTGACAACAGACCGTTTATCAATTGGTGATACGATAATAATTCAGGGAAAAGCGCACAACGATATAGAAAGTAATCTAATTGAAATAAAAGTTGTACGACGACCGGTTGAAAATATATCCTTTGTAACACAAAATAGACAAACTACTGTTAATATCGGGCAGGAACTGGGATTTGATTTATTTGCTAATCCTTTAAATGCTACATTTAATCTAGAGGGTAGCGTTCCGGAGATTAAAATAGTATCAGAAGGCTTTGCGGAAATCATAGAGAGAAACGGCAAGAATTACATTAAAGTTACCGACGATTCTATTGCGCTCGGGAAGAGACTAGATTTATTATTTATAGTAAATGATGCTGGCGAGATTGTTGAGTTATCGTTTAGCATGATGATTGTTTGGATGCCGATAGATACAATTAGAATTGTCGATGAAAATTTAAATGAACTGGCAAATGTCGTATCGCTTAATCAAGGGCAGACAAAGCAATTAATTGCCATTGCAGAACCGCTAGAGGCAACTATTTTAAATCAGATACAGCTTTTAACGAATGTTGATAATGAATTTGTATCAATAAATGAATTTGGCATTTTGCAGATATCGGAATTTGCGCCCATAGGATATCAGTTTGCAGTTGAGGCAAGATACGATAATCTCAACTCGAAAAGATACCGCTTTACCGTGGATAAGATTGCTGTTGAAAAGGTAAATCTTTTTGTGCAAAATGGATCAACCATAGTTGCGCCAAATAATCAAATATTACTACGAACAACAATATATCCTAGCGAAGCTACATTTATCACCCCGATTTTTAGCATTATAGAAGGCGCGGCATTTGCGACTGTTGCCAATAACGGACTGGTAACCATCAGAAATAATGCCCCGATAGGAGCAAGGATTCGTTTGCAGGCAGTTGCAGATAATGTAACAAGTAATATTATAGAGCTTAACATTCCAGCGACCGGTGTTTTTGTAAATGCTGCAAGAACAAGTCTTTCGATTGGTGAAATGATGGTGCTGGGTTATGATTTGATGCCTACTAATAATATTCTTACGCCGGTTACTTTCCATATTGTCGAGGGTAATGAGTTTGCCAATCTAACACTTGGCGGTACACTTACAATTAATAATAATGTAAATATTCCAAATGCAAGAATAGGTATAGTGGCGGATGCTTATGGGTTGACAAGCGATGTTTTTTATATTAATATAATCGTTCCTGTTGCAAGCATTGATTTGTGGTCGGATATGACTAGCGGCAATATGCAGTTGGGCGGGCAGATTCAACTTAGAACGAATATTAATCCTGAATTTTCAACGCATACAGAAGTAGAGTTTATAATTGTAGAAAACAGCGAATTAGCTAGAATCTCAAATGGATGGCTTATAATTACAACCAATGAAATTAGCGACATTGGAGAAGTCATCGGCGTTGTTGCAAGAGCAGGCGGCATAACTAGCGATATATTTAGGGTTAGATTAAGTAAAATCCCGGTTATGTCTGTAGAGTTTATTACTGAAGAGCCGGAGGTATTTGGGGCTAGTGTTAATATTGGTAGTACAAGAAGACTATTTGCAACAGCTATTCCGGGAAATGCTACTTATAAAGACATAAGCTATAGAATAGTTTCGGGAATGGAATTTGCTACCATTAACGGCGATATGCTAGTAGTTAGAGATACTATTCCATTAGGCAGTATAATAGAAATTGTTGCAAGTGCCGATGGGGTAGATTCGGTAGAAAACTTAATTGTTACAGTAGTAAAAGTTGATGTTGAAAATGTAAATTTAGTAGTAGAAAAGGATATTCTAACGGCAGTGCCTGACGAAACAGTACGGTTTAGCGCGTCGTTCTATCCATTAAACGCGACCAATCAATCTATTAGGTACATAATTGTCGAAGGTCGGGAGTTTGCCGGCATCGATGCACTAAGCGGTGTTCTTACCATTAATCCGGTTGCATTGATTACAAGTCATAACCCGGTTGTCGGTGTCGTAGCTCAGATTGACGGTGTTTTAAGCGAAAGAATTGATTTGCAAATTATAGTTCCTATAATAAACATCACGATGCAAGGCGCGAATATAATACTTAATCCCGGTCAGTCGATAGAATTAACGGCTTTCCCGAATCAATTTGCTACCGATAAAAATATGGTTTATAGATTTTGGGACAACGATAATAGAAAATTGCTCAATAGTAGTTCCTACGCTATAATAAGCGATAATGTTTTAATTATAAATACAAATGTGTTTATCCCTAATGCAAATGTGTTTGCGGTTGCTATTCCTGCGGATGCTACTTCTACAATTGTATCGAACGCCAGGAGAATTGATATTCATGTGCCTGTTCAAACGGTGCATTTGATGTCGAGCAATACTGCTATTATGCTAAACGACAGCGCGACATTAAACACTTCAATTTTCCCGAACTTTGCAACGGATAGAACTGTCAAGTATGAATTTATTGATACGCAGGGTAATATTGTAAATCCTCCGATAGGGGTTACTTTGTTAAATGGCATTGTAACAGTGGGCGGATACATTGATATAATGAGTCTCCCCAGATTTAACGTTAACGGGCAGGTCGCACACATAATAGTTCGTGCAGTTGTTGACGGAGTCACCTCTAATGCATGGGCTTTTGAAATAACAGAGCGACCCGTTAATTATATTACATTTGATGATAATATAAAAAATGTGATTAACAATAACGGTGTCTTAGAGGTTAATCCGGGGCAGAGAGGAAGTGTTTCAATTGGCGCAAGAGTTAATTATGATGCAACGATTCAGGGTATAGAATTTATTGTAACAGGAATTAGCAGTTTGGATATTACCTGGATAACAAGAACCCCTATTCTTTCAGACGGGTTTCTTAGAATAGAGTTCAGTGTTCCGCTTGAAGCTACCGTGTATAATGTGATTAAAATAACAGCCGTTTCTGTTCGCAATAGAAATATTATTACTCAAATCCCGCTTGAAATTCACATTATTCCGATTTATGCAATTGAAATTGCAGGGGTAATGATAACCTCTGTATCGGATAGAGGAGAGCCGGCCAATCTTGTAAATGGCGAAGTGCCGCTTACCGATAGGGGAATCAGAGGCGTGTTTGTTAATCCCGGTGACACAGTAACCGTTGACAACTTACTATTTAACGAAGACAATGTTACTTTTAGACATAACTATTCGCTTAATTATGGATTAAACGACGATAGATTTGTAGTGCAGAACAACAAAAGCTTCAGTTTGTTACCGCTTGATCAAATAGTTAGTTTAATAGGCAATGATACCGATAGCTGTAACGATCCAAGCTGTTACGGCGCTTGCTTTATAGTCACGATAAGGTTAGAACAACACAATCAACCTTCGTTAGATTTTTCAGTAAAGTTTATTGTATTTGTCGGAGTTAGAACAGTACAGTATTTAAGCGGAACAGATAAAGCAGGTGTTTCTTTGTCTATGAGGGACGGGCAGGATCTCTATGTAAACAGAAATGCCGGCGAAGAATATAATGTACTTACATTCCGATTTGGGTTAAATAACAATTCTTTTACTACAAATCGATTACTTCTTGTAAATAATGTTGTTTTAGAGGAGGCGGAAGGCGGCGAATTTATAAGCAATGCGTCTGTTGTGTCCGGGTCTAGTTTCTTAGCAAACAAAACTGTCCCGCAGCTCACCTTTAGTCATGGAAGGTCAAGTGGTTATTACAACACTATAGAAATTAAATTCATGGATTGGTACAACGTTGGGACAGTTTTTGAATTAAAACTTCTTAACCCCGATAACGGCGCGGGAAGAGCAGTGCTATATCGGTTTAGAATTCATATCAATCCGGTTAATACGTCTAACAGTATAACATACGGAAGGGATGGCGTGATGAATTCTAATGGCACTCAAATTATTGAGCAGACTAGTAGCGATAGTAGAATTCAGAGTTATCAAGTTAGATCGGCACAAGGGCCTGTTGCTATAAGCGAAAGCGGTGATGGTCGTAACATGAGAAATGTTTACGCAGATTTGCGGGTTGGCTATGCTGTAAATTTAAGGCTAGGTAATGGGATAGAAAGCTTTGGGCAAGGGTGGGAATTCATTGAAAGTCAGTCCTATGCACCTAGAATTATTGTAGGTAGAACTGCGAACGATCTATTTTATATTCGAATGCAAGATACTATTCAAGATAAAGAACTGGATAGTTATCGCACAGGAAGATTAAGTAAATTAGTGTTTAGATATGAAGATGGAAATCAAATTATGGAAGATATTGTAGTTTGGGTTAGAATTGTTCGTATTTTAGACAATGATTTTCGTGTAAACAATACTGAACACACAGAAAATGGCGTTAGAGTAGATTTAAATATACGGGATAAAAGTACCGATTTATTATTAACAACAAGAATGAATGGGTATGATTGGGGTTTGAATACAGGAACACACGAGTCGCATTATGTTCCGGCATTTGAAATAGATAATGCTTTTAGAGGTAACGGTACGATTAGAGACGGGCGGCATTTTGACTTAAATATGAATAGTGCCGGTTCAATAATTAATGAAGTTGCTATTATTTACTATAACATTAAACAATTTTACAATGGACAGGAAATTGCAATTAGGGCAGGTGTAAGGGATAGGGAAGATTCATTAAAACGTCGTTTTGTTGTTAATGCCGAACAATTTATCGGAATAGGAATATTCCAAGGTTTTGGCATAGGGAGTTACAGTAACACCGATGGAACAATCAAGCTTTTAAGCGATATTAATTTCTCTCACTATGGGAATCCGCAAGCGGGAGATCTTAATGGATTTTTAGACGGGAATGGACATAGGATTACAAATCTTAGTTTTCATCAAGATAAAACAAAATTAAGTAGCGATAGGTCTTTGGGATTATTCACAACTATTTATGGAGGAGCAAGTAATTTAAAGATTGAAAATGTCAACTTATCAACAGGAGTAAGACATAACGGCAGTTGGTTTTTCTTCGGCAGTCTTGCTGCTATAAATAAGGGGATTATTAAAAATGTGGAGATTGCTAGCGGGCATATTGAGGTTCATAGAGAGGATTCAAGATCCGGAGGAATAGTTGGCATAAACGAAAATATAATAGAAAATAGCATCAACAGGGCAAATTGGAGGGGCAATGGCGACTATGGCGGTATAGCGGGTTCTAATAGCGGAACCATACGGAGTTCAAGAAATTTTGGTAGCATTTCCTATTACCACAGAAAAGCTGTGTCTATCGGCGGAGTTATCGGTTGGAACAGCGGAACCGCAGCAGGCTTGAATTCTTTTGGAAAAATAACGTCGGAAAACACGGTAACAAACAAAACTAGAATCGGCGGAATTATAGGACACAACACAGGAAGCTATGACGGACTGGGCTCCAGGGGCTCATGGGACTTAACATATAGACATATTTTTAAAGATAATTCAGAGTTTATGTTTAGTTTTTATGAGGGTCGTGTCGGAAAGCAAGGATAAAAAATAATTTAAAAAGGAGAATGTGGTGAAAGCCGCAGAAAAGAAAAATGAAAAAAAGAATAGCGATAGCCGGTATGTTAATTATTATGGTGCTTGCAGTTCCGTTTTTAGCGGGATGCAATAGTAATTCCAATAATATTTTTGACCCCGGAGAACACGGAGTTTTAGTGGAAACTATTTCGCCAACCCCGCACGTAAAAGCCAATGAAGGGTATCGTTTTCTTGGGTGGGGAGAACCTATTCGAGAAAGCGGTAATAATATATTCTACGCACAATATGAAAAGAGAGAATATTTTTTAGATGGTGATTTATCTTTAGGATATTTTGAATTTGCGCAAGGTGTTTTTGCTTCTGACATACGTGTTCGGCGTAAAACAACCAACTTGCAGACAAATGAATATATAATTGATGCAGGCTTTGGGCATCTCATCAATGTAGTAGATCCTTCGGGTATTATAGGAGTAGGCGGAACTCAGTTTGGTGCTTCAAGCGAAAGAGAATTTGATGTAACTATCTCCATTGAAATAGCGGACACTGCGTTTTTTTCTCAACCGGTAGTAATAGAGAATATAAGATTTATTAAAAATCGCATTCCGGTAGAATCAATTACCCTTTCAGCGTGGCAAGATTTCATGGACCCGCCTGTGCAGGCTGAAAATACGGTAAGAGCAGGGGCAAGGCGGATTATTCAGGTACATTGGGAGCCTTCTAATTCTAGTTTTCCAGAGTGTAGATTCGAAATTGTGGAGCTTATAAGAGGCGGTACTACATCCGTAACAGGCGAAGCGGTGGATGAATTTGCATCATTTTCGCAAAATGATGATGTTTTTACGTATATACAAACCACAGAACAAATAGAGGTCGGAGATACTATTCGCGTAAGAGCAATAAATAATAGAGACCCTGACGTTGTAAGTCAAATTTTATCTATAACAGTCGTATAAACCCTGTTCCTAAACACAGAGGAGGATGTTAATCGGAGGTGATAAAATATTGCTTTAACAAAAATACTTTAGTCAAGAACATTGCTGCGTTTAGCATTTTGGCGGCAATGTTTTTGGCAAGCTTATTAGCGATATTTATAGACATATCTCCGCAAACAGTCTCTGCCTCTAACGGGGATTTCGGCGGAGGCTCGGGAACGATTGCTTCGCCGTATTTAATCACGGCGGATATTCACTTGCAGCGTCTCGCTGCAAATGTTAATGGCGGCGGTGTTAATGGGTATTTAGGTGAATATTTTAAGCTGGAAAACGATGTTGATTTAACAGTGGTTTCTCAGGAATCCTTAGCGGGTTGGCTTCCGATAGGAACATCCGCATATCCTTTTCGCGGCACTTTTTTAGGTAACAGTAATACGGTAACAGGCGTACAGATAAACAGAATTTCTAGTAATGTCGGATTGTTTGGTATTATCAGCCAAGAAGCCGCGGTGAAAGACTTATCGGTTAACGGCAATATTCGCGGCGGAATGTTTACCGGCGGCGTTGTCGGATATAACAACGGACATATAGAAAATGCGGTTAATCTAGCCGAAATTTCCACAATAGCTATGGCAAGCACAGGCGGCATTACCGGTTATAACACAGGTACAATTGTTTTGAGTGTTAATCAGGGTATCGTGTCTGCTACGGGGTTTGGAGCCGGCGGAATTGCCGGAACTAACGAGGGGAATATTTTTCAATCATATAACATGGGTGTAATTTCAGGCAACTCTAATGTCGGAGGTATTGCAGGTGCTACCACAAACGATTCCGAAATAACAGAGTGCTTTAACTATGCAAATATAATCGCTACCGGAAATAATGCCGGCGGTATAGCAGGTGATAATAAAGGATTGATTTTCAATACCTATAATAGAGGTAGCTTAGTTAGAGACGGGTTAATGTCCAATTATTTCGGCGGTATTGTCGGTAATAACGACGGGTTTGGTGCCGCCAGAGGAACAATTAGATATTCATACAATATTGGGGTGCTTGATGAAGTAAGCTTTATTGGTAATATTAGCGGCTTTAATACAGGTGTAATAGAGAACACTTATTACAGTACAGAAATTAACGACATTGATGCAACTGTTGGGGTGGCGGCTATAAATACTTTCGGACTAAGTAATAAACAAATGCTGGATATAGATACTTTAACCTCATCAAGCAAAATGCTTTTATTAAACAGCGAGAGTAAATGGTCAAGAAGAGTAGCAAGCGCAGAATTCGTATACTATCCCGAACTTACGGTGTTTACAGGAATAGAGGATTCAATCAACAGTGTAAAATATTTAAGAGTTGAAAAATCCTCCAGCGATATCAGGCTTGGAGAGTACGAATTTACATATAGCGGAGATTTTCATTTTAAGGAGTTTTTCATAGACGAATATAAATTGCGGGAAGAATTTGATTACATTCTTTTGTCAGATTCAATACATACGGCTGGTGAAAATGGTTCGAGTGTTGTCATAGAATTTATTAATTATTATAAAGGTACCGCAACTAAAAATTTTACGATTGCTAAAAGACCGATAACTATTGCTTGGAGCGATGAGGTTTTTTATTATAACGGACTGGCACAGTATCCTACGGTAGATGTAGAAAGCGGCAGAATTGGTAGCGAAAACATAACTTTTGAATACGAGTTTAACTCTAATATAAACGCAGGAATGCACGTAGTTACCGTTAAGCTTGCTGATACGATAGTAAATAACAATTATAGCTTTGAATCGCATCCTCATGAATATGATATCAAAAAACAGCCGATTACGATTACATGGAGTAATGAAACACTAATATATAACGGGCAAATACAATATCACACTGTAACCGTTGTTACCGGCAGAATAGGGGATGAAACTATTATTTTTAGTTATGAATTTGTCGATGATGCGGTTAACGCAGGGCCGCATACTGTGTCGGCAAAGCTGGCAGATACGGATATAAATGCAAACTATGCGTTTGCTACTCAAGCACACTTGTTTTTTATAGAAAAAAAAGAAGTACGCGCAGAGTGGAGTACGGAGCCGCTTGTATATAACGGCGTTGCTCAACATCCGTCAGTTTCCTTGTCTGGAGCTGTGGCAGACGAAAACGTAGTTTTAGTGTTTAGCGGCTGGGAAACCAATATTCATGTAGGCGCGGGCTTTATTGTTACGATATCGCTTGATGAAACGGATATTAATGCCAATTATTTTTTAATCGGCACACTAACACATACCTATGCGATTGAACAAGCGGTAATAGTAATCGAATGGGATGATACACCGTTGCGGTATAATGGAGAACCGCAAAGAGTATCGTTTAAAATTGTTAGCGGACAAGTATCCGGAGAAACTGTTTTATTTGATTTTTCAGATTATTCTAATAATATTAATGCCGGGGCGGATTATGCGTTAACAATATCACTTGCAAATAATGAGATAAACAACAACTATTCATTTACTTCTCAAAATATACAGTACGCAATTTTAAGAGCACAAATCTTAGTTGAATGGAATGGAGAGGAGCTAATTTATAACGGGCAGATTCAAAGGCCGACCGCTAGTATGATAGGCGAGGTTTTCGACTATGGGCTAACACTTATATATTCTAATTTTAGCGGTCAATATGCAGGAAATGATTATACCGTTGACATTTCTATCAATAACCCTAACTATGAGATAACAAATCTGCTTACATATAATATTTTACCTAAGACCGTAACAGTAGTTTGGAGCGATGAAGAATTAAGATATGACGGTTATTCTAAAAGACCTGATTATCAAGTTTTTGGAGTAATCAGCGGTGAAACGGTTGTTTTTATTTTGTCTGATTATTCAAGTAATATAAGCCCTGGTGCATTTCAAATCTCTATGGTATCAAATAATACAAATTATATTTTCGATGAAACTGCGACGCATCAATATCTTATTTTACGGCGTATTATAACCATTGCCGATGTCGTAACGGTTTCGCGCATATATGACGGCACAACTACGGTTGAATTAGCTGGCGGTGTTTTGCAAGGAGTGCTAGGCGGCGATACGGTTTCTTTTCTTTTAGGGAACGGAGAGCTTTCTGATAAAAATGCCGCATTAAATAAAGTAGTCAAAACTAGTATTCTATTGCAAGGGATGCAGGCAGAATTATACGAATTAATTCAACCGACAATTACTGTAAATATTTCAAGAGCAGTAATTGATATGTCAGGGATAGTTTTTAATTCAAGAACATTTGCTTACGACGGGCATTTGAAAAGTATTTTTATTAGCGGAAATTTACCTGCGAATGTAATAGTAGAATATGAAAATAATAATTTATCTGTTGTAGGCGCGCATATAATAGTCGCTAGATTTATAGTATTAGACGCACAGAATTTTGAGCCGGTTTCAAATATGAGCGCAATGATGTATATTGTTCAGTCTACCTATGTCTTTGAAGGAGTTCTTATTGAAATAAGTGATGGATATATTCAACACGGAGCAAATTTTAGCGTAAGCAGCATTTCTTCAGCCGACTTAAAAAATATATTAAGCGGGGTAAAATTGCAGGCTGGCTTTGAAATTAAATTAAAAAGTAATGATGTACAAGTTCAGCCGAGCGGTGTTCTTCAAGTAAGTCTATCTTTACCAAATAATATTTTGAAAAATAAAACTCTTGCGGTTTATTATGTTGATGAAAAAAACAATTTACATCAAATTGATTTTCAAGTAATAGATGGCAAGGTCGTATTTTACATTAATCATTTAAGTAAATTTTTGGTAGTTACAGATATAAATAATAGTTGGATTACAGGAATTATTATTCCTGTGTTGTTAATATTGTTGGCAATACCAGTCGCTGTTGTTATTAAAAAGAAAAAATTTGCAACAGCAGAAGGTAATGTAATAAAAGGTAATATGGATGTCGATATTCCTTATGAGACAGAAGTTGAAGTATTAGAAGCACCTGTGGTTGAAGTATTCGATGATGCAATAAACAAAAATATCAAATTCACTTTTGACGGCGTAGATTGTAAAAATTATGAGTGGTTTTTATGTGCGATCAAGTTTAAGGATATAGAAAAACAAAAGCAAGTTTGTGCTGGGAATGAAAAAATTGCAGAGCTTATTGAGGCTGCGCCGCGAACCGTAGCATATTGGAAAGGCAAAAAAATACGCACCAATAAGGCAGAATATAATGAATTTTTGGATAGTGTTAAAGGGGCGGTAAAAGCAAGTGAGGAAAAATAGTCTAAAAACAATATTAATTACACTGTTAGCTGTTCTTATCGGGACTGTATTTTTTGCATGCGGAAATAATTCAACTAAAACTTTAGAAGCTGCTAGACAATCAGCAATTCAAGAGCTTGTTATCGTTAGAGAAGGATTTCAAGATCAATATTATTCGCTTTCAAATATAGGATTACTTAATTTAATTTTAGAAGATGCTACGGAACGTATTAAACAAGCAGATGAATCAGGCAAAATTCCGCCAATAGTTGGAAAAGCAAAAAATGATTTTGAAAGTGTGTTAACTTTAGTACAAGAAGAGCAATTACGACAGGAAAATTTAATCAGAGAGTTTGCTTTATATAAAAAAAGTCTTCAAGATCAGCTGGATTTATATAGAGCAATGTTGGATGATTCTCGTTACTCAAATAGTAATGTCGAACATTTGAATAACATTGTCACCACCGCAAAAGATGAAATATTTCATGCCGCAACATATTTTGATGTCGTAGATATTTATGATACAGCTGTGCAGGTTCTTTTTATGGTGCTGACGATTGAAGAAACTAACGCTTTAATTTTAGAAGATGCAAAGCAAGTAGCCGTTCAGACATTACAAAATTTTAGAGCATCGCTCGATAATATTGATTATGACGAGGAGGGAATTATTGAGCTCGATAATATAGTTTTGATTGTAATTGGCGAAATTTCATTAGTTGAGACCCTAAGTGAAGTTGAGCGCATTTTGCAAGGCGGTCTAATATCTTTGAACAATATCTCCAAAGTTATTCTTGGAGAGCTCGACATAGCAAAACGAGATGCTTTATCTGAACTTGAAAGAGTGCGATTTAGTTTTAATAATGAGCTTTATACCGATGATGGGGTTTTAGAGTTAAATCAAATATTTGATAATGCCGGTGAAACTATTCAAAATTCCATAGACATAGTAGAAGTAGAAGAAACGCTGTTTAATGCTGAAATTGAATTTAGTAATGTTAAGACATACATTCAAATATTAGATATTTATAAAAGTGAAGCCGTGATAACGCTGCAAAATTATAGAAATGCCAAGCAGGATATTGATTATTCAGTCATTGGAATAATAGCACTTAACACTATTTTGCAAAATGCCATGGATGCTATTTTAAACACTTCAACATTTGAATCAGTAGATGTGCTAGTACAAACAACCAAAGAGTCCTTTGACGGAGTGGATGTATTAGGCTCCGAAATAGATAATTTTAAAAACAATCAAATCTTAGAGCTGAAACTATACCGTGAGTCTTTTAGCAATTCTGATTACACCGAAAAAGGAAATTTTGCGCTTGATACTATATTTGTAGATGCAGAGTTGAGTATTATTGCTACATCTAATCAAGATGAAATTATGCAAATCATGCTACAGGCAAGACAACAGATGAACAGTGTATTCAATTATTCGCAGGAGCTTGCCGCAGCTAAGATTGATCTTGCGGCAGAGCTTGAAGTTTATAGAAACCAATTTATTGACTCAGGATATAGTGAGGAAGGTATATCGCAGCTAAACTACATTTTTATAAATGCGCTTACAGACATTAACGCGGCTCTAAATTTTATTGGATTAAATGCTGCATTTGATACAGCAAAGCTTAGCATGGACAGCGTTTTAACCTATACACAAGAATTGGCATATAAAAAGATAAACGCAATTTCGCAGATACAAGATTTTCGTGACGGCAAATCGGATGCTGCGTTCTCTGAAAATGGAATAAAAGAGCTTGACGAAATTTTGCTGTATTATATTAATTTGATTAGTGCAGAAATTGTAATTGCTAATATATCCATTTTACAAAATGTTGCCGAAACAGCGCTAAATTCAGTATTAACCTATTCACAAGAGTTATTGGTAGAGAGAGTCGATAAGGTTTCAGATTTAAGAGAATATTTTAATTTGTTAAAAACAGTTAGATACACAGATGAAGGTGCAATTTTATTGGAAATAGCGTTGCAGACAGGAATAGATATACTTAACAATGCACCAACGCTTCAAAGACTGCATGACGAATTTATTCTCGCAAAAGTCCGCTTAGATGAAGTTAAAACATATGAGCAAGAATTAATCGATGCAAAACAAGCGGCAGAAGCGGCACTTAGGCTTTATAGAAGCTCCAAATTAAACAGTGAATTTACAGAGGAGGGAATCATAAGATTAGACCAAATTCTAACGGACGCATTGGAAGAGATGTGGATTGCCGAAAATTTTGTGCAAATAGCACAAGCACAGAATAGAGCCATTAACAATTTAGACGCGGTTTCGACTTATGCGCAAGAATTAGAAACCTTAAAGGGATTTTTAATTATTGATATTCAATTACATAGAGCATTAAAGCAGGATGTAAATTATGAGGCAAACGGAGTTGCAAGCCTCAATTCCGCATTGCAAAACGGGATTTTGCAAATTCAAAATGCAGTTTCGATTGCCGCGGCAATAAATGCGTTTAACAGTGCCGTATTGAACCTTGATTCTGTTCCAAACGCCAATCAAGGCGTTCAGGCTGCAAGAGATGCGGCCGAAACGGCTTTAAGGGCGCACCGTGCGGCAAAAAACGATGCGGACTATGATTCTGCTAGTATAAGCGAATTAAATGCGGCCGAAGCACGTGGCATAGCAAATATAGGAAATGCAGCTACAAACGCTGCAATAACCGCAGCTTTAAGCAATGCGATAGCAGAGATTGATGCGATATTGACTGTTTCGGAGGCGTTAAATATAGCTAAGTCAGAAGCATTAATCGAATTAAGAGCGTATAGAAGTTCTAAAAATAACGCTGATTATTCATCGTATGGAATAACCGAACTAAACAACATGTTATTAAACGGTGAAATTGCTATTGATAGCGCTCAGTATTTATCAGCCATTACAAATGCGCTTGCAAATGCTAAAAGTGCCATGGATAGCGTGCTTACTTATGCCGAAGAAAATGACTATGATATTTGGGATGTTATTGATAACGCCATAGAAGAGCTAGATGTTTATTTAAGAAATTTAGGTAGCGATAATTATGGACAACGAGGCAGCATGCGGCTACAAGATATCTTATCAGATGCAATGATGGAGATCATCAATGTTTCTACACGAGCGCAAGTTTTGCAAATATTACACGAGGCCCAAAATCAAATGAATGCCGTGCCGCAATTCCGAGAAGAATACCAAGTAGACATATTAAATTATAGAAATACATTTATTCATGTGGATTTTGCTCAAAGCGGAGTTGTAGAGTTAGATGCAATTCTTAATGTCTATCTAGGCTTGATTGAAAATAGCGCAGTTATTGATCAAGCAGTTGACTTAGTTTATGTTGCGATAGCTGCAATGGATAATGTTTCTCCTCTTAGTGGTCAATCCCGCGGCGAAATAAAAGCAAGTGCTATAGATGAAATTACTAAATACAGAGAAAATATGCATAGAGACGCTTATAATTCTGAAAATAATGCTGAGTTGGATTGGCATTTAATACAAGCCATTCAAGATATTAGGCTAAGTGCAACGGAAGAGCAAATTCAGAATATTTTGCTCGCGGCAAAAAAACAAATGGATGCAGTGCTAACAAATGCGCAAATTGAGGCTATTGAATGGATAAATCAATACAGAGAAGAGTTTTTTGATGACAATGACTATTTAGAGGATAATGTTGATCTCATTGACAATGTTGTACAACAATTTATAGATAATATCTTAAACTTTGATTGTTTAAAAACAGCACTTGTAGAAGCAATCAGAGCATTAGATAGCATACAGCCTTTAGTAGGGAAGTCCAGACAAGAAATAAAAGATGATTTTATTAATGAAATGATTCAATTTAGAAGCACCTTAATTCGTGAGGAGTATGATTTAGAAAGCAACGAGATGATGGATGATATAGTGGCAAAAGCAGTTAATGAAATTAGCATGACGGGTTATTTGGATCCTAGCCTATTAGCATCCATAGTTGCTAGCGCAAAAGCACAACTGGAAATATTTTTAACACTGAAAGAAGAGGCGATTATAGAACTGCTCAACTATCGAGATTCATTTAATGATGACGAATATTCTGTAACGGCAATTCAAGAGCTTAATCGAATCCTGCAAGAATTTTCAATCGCTGATTTTGCGCCGAACGAAATTCAACATGCCGTGCAGGCAGCAAAGTCAGCTATGGATTCTGTTTTAACACTAAAAGATGAATTTATTATGTCGCTAATGATACATAGAGCCTCATTTGATGAAAGCTTATATTCGCATGAATCCGTTGCAGAGTTGGATAGAATTTTGCAAGAATTTATATCCGGTGTTTTTAATTTTAATGAACTTGCAGATGCTTTCTCGGCGGCAAAAGCTGCGATGGATGCGGTGTCTCAAATAGATGATGTTCCATAATCATAAAATTTAGTTTTGGTGTGGCTACTCATACAAGGAAGTTTTGTAGCACAATATAATACAATGCAATACATACGGTACTAAAAAAGGAATGAAAGATTTTTTTATAATTAAACCCAACGCACGGGCAGAAAAGCTGCACAGGTGGTTTGCGTTGAGTAACAACGGAATGTTTGGCAGCACCCCGTTTGCTATGTTTTTGTTTTTTCCGATAGGATTTTTATTTTTATTAGTGGGTGTACTAATAGATAAAGGGGCTTTAACGTATGTCGGTATAGCGGTAATGGTTTTGGCGGTGGGGGCTTGGGTAACATGGGCTAAAATTAAAGCGGATTTAGATAAACGGCGCGAATACCGTATAACAAACTTTGCCGTGCAGGAGGTTTACTTTGCAAAAAATAAATATAATCCGCAAAGCGCGCCGAGAGTGCAAAATCAGCAAGAGTACTCGTTTGGCTACTTCAGAACGGTTACAATCTATCAAAACTTTTTTGCAAGGCTAACCGACACATACTGTGTATATTGTTACGGAACTTTGAAAAGCGTCCGCGTGCAATATATAGCGGAGGAGGAAGCAAGGTTTATAAGCGAAGTTTATAACGCAAAAGGAAAAGAGGCTGCAAAAATTATAGCGCAGTATTACGGCAACGACAAAGAATTTAGCAAGGCACACTTGGCTCTTACAGAAAAGGATTTTCAAGATGACGAAAAGCCCACTGGTCAGAACGACGAAACGGAATCAAAGATAAAAGATTTAAGCACGAAAGAAGATGCATTTTACAGGCTTAACCGAAAAGAAAAATATACGCTTGCCGAAGATGCCTCTGACGATATTGCGTCAATTATAATCGCACTGGCAGTTCCGTTTGTCTGCATAGGTTTTTTGGCTGTTGCGATTTTTGGAGTAGTTTATAGCACGCTTTCCACCGTAACGCCGCAAGACATCCTGGACAGGCAAATTTTATTATGGGTGTTTTTAGGTGTTTCGGGCGCGCTTTCTTTAATGATTCCGCCTTATTCTGTGGTTTTGGCAAAAAGAATTTTAAGAAGAAAATCACTAAAAAAACTACCCGAAGTAGGATTGGTAACAAAACACGCAAAAATAATATCGTTTACGGCAAAAAAAACAACCTCAGGAAGCGCGGGCAGAAGCGTATCGATTCCGGGCGTAAGATGGTTAGAAAAAACCAAGTATTATTTTATCGACCAAAACGGCAAAAGAGCGGAAGGAAGTCAAACGGCATTTGTTAGATTAGCATCCAAAGTCAAATGGAAAGATGTTACCCTAGACAGAACGGGCGAAAAAATCACCGTAATATTCGACCCGAATAATTTAAAATCATCGGCAATCCTTACTCAATATAGCTTGTGCGATCTTGATTAATGTCGTGATGTTAATCAAAAATTTAATTATTGTCTTTCGCTATAAAAAGTTTTACATGGATTTGCATTGTGACCGTCATACTATCAATGTATTTGACTTTAATACACATTGGATATCAACTTAGCGGGGCTAACCAAATTTGGTTGAGTAAATTAGAAAAGTTCCTGTGGCATGAAAGGCAAGGGAGTTGCGTATATTTCCTTGTCCCAAGAGTAGCTTTTGTCTAATGAGACTAAATCTGAATAAAAGCGGCGAGAGGGCCTGTCGTAATACATGCCGACAGTCATGCCTTCGTAGCCAGTGTAGCGGTCTTTAAGTACGTCTATTAAAACATGAAATTTAGTGAATTCTCTTTTAAATTTTGCTTTTTCTTTGCGATCATCATCTTGAATGCGGTATAAGCTTAAAATTCTATGCGCCAAATCAATGATAGCCGAAATGCCTTGCACGTCCATCTTTGATAGTCGCCGCATTGCCTCAAGCTTTCTCGGGTGTACGACAAGCATGACGGCAACATTAAACTTCTTGGCAAATGCAATAAGTTGCGTTACAAATTCCTCTTGCTTAATCCATTTGTCCTTTTCGTTGGCCCCGATGTCTATTGCGGTGAAGTTATCTAAGATAAAAAGCTTGCAGCCGTATTTTCTTGCACAATCCTCCATAGACTGTAAAATGGCGTCGGCTCTATGCGTTAGCCCGTCCTTGTAAATAAAAAGTTTTCCGCGATAATAGTCGTTTATTTCCTTTTGGGCATTGTTTGTAATTTTATAATAAACGCTGCCGTTAAATTCGTTTTTCCGAATGTTCCGTTGCCCCGCCAAAATGAAGTTAAGCCAATTCTTTGCTTGCACATTTGCCATTTCTCCTGTATATAAAAATGCAGGGTGTCCCGTGTCTATAGAGTTGCAAAGTAGCTGGGAAAGGAAGCTGGATTTCCCGCTGCCGTTTATTCCCGTTGCTATGGTAAAGCTTCCGTAGAATAACTTAAGCAGTTTTTTAGTAAGTTCCTTAATTCCAAACTCGATACCGTCAAGCTCGTCAATGTCGACATTTGTTATGTCAGAAAAATCCGACACCGATTCGACGGGGGAGGCTTTGGCATTGTAAATAAGGTCAAGCACTGCTTGCTTGCCTTTATGGAACAAAACCTCATTAATGTCTTTTATTCTAACGGTCTCGCCGTTTTCCTTTACGACGCTTGCAGGCATATCGATAAACTTAGTCCGCCAGCTTCCGAGCCGATAAATACATTCCTTTTGAAGTTTGCGTCCGGCGTCGTCCGCATCGGCTGCGATAATGATTTGGTCAAACTGTTCGAGGTAGTCCCAGCAAATTTCTAAGAAAGCAAAATTATGGCTGCCAAACGGCACCGAAACAACATTTTTATAGCCCGCCTCCATAGCCGCAAGGGCATCGCCTTCGCCCTCGACAATAAGGAGCGGTGCGCTTGGGTTAATGCGGTTCATGTTAAAAAGGAGCGGCGTAGTGTCGGCGTCCTTTTGGCACCACATCTTGTTTGTCCCTTTTTCAATGCGCTTGGATGGACGGTACTTCACCATTGTCAAGACGTCGTTAGTGTCGTAATAGAGAAAGGCGGTATTGCCTTGCTCGTCTTCGCGGACATCAGCGTAGTCAATCGTTTCCTTTGAAATCCCTCGCAGTGCCCAATAAGCATAAACACTTCCTTTGTTATTAAGCGGGTGTGGCTTGGGATATTTATACTGATACTTCGTTCTAACGCCTTTTTCGCCAAAGGAGTAGGGCATACCCGCTTCCTTAAACAATTCCCCAACCGCCTCAAGGAAGGTGCGGCCGCTTTGCATATAGGCGTCGATTATATCGGTGTTGCGTCCGCATCCGAAGCATTTAAAGCTTAGGCTTTTAGGATTGTAAATAAAGCTCGGCGTTTTTTCAATGTGAAAAGGACAGCACCCCTTTTTATTGCGTGTGTCCCATTTGTCAACGTGAAGAAGCTGCGCTATAAGCTCGGCGTTTCTTGCCCCTAATATTTCTTTGGCTTTTTGTATCTTTTCTTTTTCTATAAGAATAGCGCACCACCTCCTTTTAAGCCGTCGCCTTAAACTCGCAAGTAAGGCGGTGGTTGCAAAGCTGATTGCAAAAGAACTCTTCGGGCGACGGCTCGTAATCAAAGCATTCTCTTATTGTCTTTACGGTATCCTTGGCCCAGCTCAAAGCCTCTTTTAATTCACTTTCTCTAAACGGTATGTCTATCTCTTTTTGTTTGCGAACCAAAACGAATCGCAGTACATCGGGGAAGCGGCCGTATTTTCGCTTGATATGCAACGAGTAAAGGTAAAGCTGCCTCGTATATTCCGCTTGCTCTTTCTTATTTTTGAAAGCGCCTTTTGATTTGTAATCCTCAACAACAAGCCTGCCGGATTCATCCTCAAAGGCTAAGTCGATAACCCCGTTAAATACCCAGTCATCAATTTCAAAATTAAACTCGGATTCAATCTCAAGGATTTTAGCCTTAGGATGCCCTTGAAAGTTCTCAAGGAATTCAAGCCCTTGTTCGTAATACAATTTGCGCATGTCAGGGCAGAACTTTGTGTTAGGGAAGGACTCGGGAACGGCAGCGTCAAAATCCCGCTCGTAAACGTCGGTCAAATCCCACAGGTCTATTTCGCCGTTTGAATACTGCTCTAAAATAGAGTGCAGAAAGGTCCCGTAGGAACTAAAACAGTTTCCTACACCTTTTTCATTATCGACATAGCGCTTGTAATAGCCGTGCTTGCAGTTTAAAAAGGTTGACAGCCTTGAAAAGCTGTAGCGTTCTTTTTTCCGTGTCATCTAAAAGGGTCCTCTGTGCTTTCAATTTTTTTAGGCTTACTCTCCGGCTCCTTCACGGGAGCCGGGGCATTAACAGGGGCGGCGCTATCGTTGCCGTCGCCTTGAATCCTTGCTTCAAAGATAATGAAACGGAAGAAGGATTTTTTTGTTCCGTCCTCGAGTTCCTTGCGCTCGTTTGAAAACTTCGAGCTGGTAATCTCGATTTTATCGCCTTCCTTTACATTCCTTAAGGAGTTGGCGGCATGGCCGACGGCACGCGGAAACCAGCCTGAATTTATAAAGTTATCGTTCTCGTCCTTTTCCGACGTGGATATCTGAAGGTCTATGTACTTGCCGTTCTCGGAGGGGGTCACTTTCCAGACCTTAGCGTAGATTTTGGTTTTATTAATAATCATTTCTTTTTCTCCAATGCCGCGAATTCTTTCAAAACTGCGGCGCAAATTTCAACCGTTTTAATGCTTCGGGCATTTTGGTTTCCACCGTTATGCTTGCCGATTGCTTGTTTAATCACCTCGTTGGTGACGCCGGCGGCAATCAGCGCCTTGCCTTTGGTGACAAGCTCATCGATTGCGTTCTTAACCTTATTCTCTTCCTTTATTTTCTCATGCTCGGCAGCTTCCTTTTGCTTGCTCCTGTAATTGTCAGGATCCGCTTCGGTGGTTGCAAGCTGCAAGGACTTCATCAGCATATATCTGTTGCAATACGTCGCGGCGGCGCCGAAGGCCTGTGAAGCATCGTCCATTTGTCCTACGAAAATCCACGGCACGGGTACTTTTTCCTCGGGCTTTTCCGCATTTACCCATGTATAAACGACATCGGCGGAAACAATTACCTCGTGTACCGGGGTAACTTGCTTTTCAATTTCGCTCTTGCCGTCCTTTTTAACCGTGACGTACTTTACTTTTTCGTAAGAGTAGGGTACAACCTTTAGAGTGTTAGGAACAATCTCGCAATAGAGCATAACGCCCAGTTCCTGCATAGAACCTGTGACTTTCGCCTGGATTTCCTCTTCTGGGACGTACTTATAGCCATAACCTTCTTTAGTCTTTTGAAGAATCCCAGCAGCGTCGGCAATTTTAAGTATCTTTTGGTGTATATTTAATATTTCGTTTGACATACAACCTCCTTGATACTGTTATACGCCGCAAGTGTCCAAATGTGTAATTTAATTAAGTTTTCAAAACATCTTAGTCATTGCAAAGGTTTTTAATCTCTTTCCGCAATACGTACACTTCCGTTTCAAGGTTAGCTGCTTTTTTTATGACTTCACAACCGTCGCAGCTTGTGCCGCGCTTTAGCATAGTAAGGAAGTCAATGCAATCCTGTGCCATTTCCATATTGCGTGCGTATAGAAAGCTGTTGCCTTCGCCCGTGTTCCATTTTCCTGCCCAGTGGTTGCGTATTTCGCACTGATGCGCTATTAGGACGTCTATGTGCTTGTCGGTGTTTTTTCGGAGCGTTTCCACATTAATAACTTTCATATTATAAAATCCTCTTAATTTTATTTTTTGCCAATATCCGTCGGGTCATTGGTAAGATAAGAAGTCCTTGAACTAATTTCTTCCCATTTCAACCTTGCCGCTTCTTGACCTTCCCAATCCTTTCCGCCGTACTTGTAGCCTCGCTCGTGAACGGCACGATACACGCACTGATGAATGACGTAAGCAAGAGATGTATAAAGAACAGGACGGTTTATAATCTTCTTTTTATACATCCATTCTTGTAGCGTGTAGATTTCGTCGTCTGAGGGCAGGGTGTGCCTTACACGCAAAGTTTCAATGGCTACTGCATCTTTCCACACATTCTCGTTTGTAAGCTCGTAGGGGTCGGAGAAGGCGTTGTAGTAGGCTCTATCAAAACTGCCGACAGTGAATTTAATTTTAGGATAGGGAAGGTTAAAACCGGTTAGTTCGTTATACTCCCTTAAAAGTATTCGAGACCACGTATCCCATTCTTCTATCTCGACGGCTCTGCTACCGCGGTTCCTTGCACGGTAAGCCTTCGCCCTTGCTTTTACGGTTATTAAATTTACTATGCCGACGAACAAGCATAGCGCTGCGGTTATTAAAAGTGCCGTCATTTTTTTCTCTCCTTGCGTTTATTCTGTGGTAAACTTCTCCGCCCACTCTAACGAAATTTTTTTCTCGTAATCCGTTTCGTGTGTGTATACCTCTTTTGCCATTGACTCATCTGTCCAGCCAAACCATCTAAAGTAAACATTTGAGGGGATTCCTGCATCCTTGAAATTTGTGGCTGCCGTATGACGGAAATCTTTCATCGTAAAGTCAATCTTAGTTTTCGCTTTAATTAGCTTGTAGAAATAGCGTATTTGATTTATTCTAAAGTTGAATAAATTTTCATTGCCATCTCTGTTTTTAATCAGTCGCTCTAAAATGGGTTTTAGCGGCGGCATTATAGGCATTGTGCGTATAGAGCCTCTCGTTTTTGTTCCATAGATTAGGAGTTCGTTTGGTAGCAAAATCATGTTACGGACAGGTTTGTTCTTATACTCAAGGTTGCTTATTGTTCTGCTTTCGGCAGAAAGGTTGATATATTCAACTAAGGTTCTGGTAATTTCATCGTATCTGCAACCCGTGTAAAGGTAAAACTTAATGATGTCTTTTTCGATTTCATTACGGGCTGCCGATATTATGAGATTGACTTCCTCTTTGTTCAGAGCTCGGCCTTTGACTTGCTCATAAGCAGGCTTCTCTACAAGAGTCATTATACTGATGCCGCCCGTTCTGTCCTTTGCTTTTTCTAACGCCAGTTTTAAGATGGAGTACATCCCTTTGGCGGTTCGCCCGTGTGCAATCGAATTCAAGCGTTCCTGAATATAACTGGATTTTAAATCTTTAAGTTTCATATTGTTGAATTCTCTTTTGATTCTTCTTATCATTGACAAGTCCATAATTATTGTGTTCGTTGAAAGTTCGGTTCCTTCTTTTGGTTTTCTGAAAACATTATGCCAGTGGTCGAGCCAAGCAAACAACGTGAATTCCTTTTCTTTCTTTAGCTTGGGACCTTTCATTTCCCTGTAGGTTTTCATTAGCTTGTTGTACACGTATTGTTTATCTAAGCGGCAGGCGACTCTGATTTGTTTACCATTTTTCATAATGCGGGCTTCCCAATTATTATCACATTTGCGTTGAAAGAACGAGCATCCTTTGGGAATATAGTAGGCCATAGTTTTGTTTCTCCTTTTGTTTTTTTCATCATAAAAAGAGCCGATTTTACACCGACTCTCAAAGACGATAGGGGGGAATAAAATGGGGAAAAGTTAGTCAAGAAGTTAGTGGCAAGTTAGTGGCAAATGATTCGGTATTTTCTGCTGAAAATCGCTAAAGGGGGTCAAATCCCTTGAATTATAGGGCTAATTGTGATACAATTATTAGGTTGCGAGGAGGGGCAAAAAATGCATATTCATTGGTTTCCGGGGCATATGACTAAGTCGTTGCGTGAGATGGAAGATAGTTTGCCGCTTGCGGATATTGTGTTGTATGTGCTAGATGCGCGCGCGCCGCAAAGCTGTATTAATCCGATTTTTGGCGAAAAGGTCGGGCATAAGCCTATTATTTATATTTTAAATAAGGCGGATTTAGTTTTGGAGGCAGAGGTCGATAAGTGGGTCGGCAAGTTATCCGCGCAGAATACTGCCGCCGTAAAGCTAAACGCAACGGCGTCGGGCGGCGGAAAAATAATTTTTCCGCTTATTAAAAAGCTTGCGGCCGAGCGGCTAGAAAGGTTTAAAAATAAGGGCTTATCGTGCGGCTTGCGCGGCATGGTGATAGGCGTGCCTAACACGGGAAAGTCAACCATCATTAACAATCTTTGCGGCGCGGCAAAAACGATTACGGGCAACAAGCCCGGCGTTACGCGCGGCAAGCAATGGGTGCGCGTAAACGAATATTTCGAATTGCTAGATACGCCCGGCACGCTGTACCCAAAGCTTTCAGACCAAGCCACAGCGCGCAAGCTTGCCTACATCGGCAGTATTAAAGACGAGGTTACCGACACGCTAGGGCTTGCCTATGCGTTTATAGAAGATGTACACAGCCTTTATCCCGATGTAATTAAAAACCGCTACGGCGTGGAACCCCAAATTTCCGCCGCCGAAACTTTGCAGCTTATAGCAAAGGCAAGAGGGCATATGCAGCGCGGCGGCGTACCCGATGTCGAGCGTGCCGCAATCGGATTGCTAGACGATTTTAGAAAGGGGAGATTAGGAAAAATCATTTTAGATTAACTACAAAATTTTGCTTGCAAAAATTGTAGAAATATGTTATAATACCAAATATATGGGCATTGAAAAACAAGTGGTGTTAGAAACCGTCTTAAAAAAATATTTAAAAGAACGAAAAGCAGAAAAAATCTCTGAAAAATGGCACATGGAATAAATGAAAGAACGCCCGCAAACACGACTAATCAATTTTAGAAGCTTTTTTATCGTTGCGCTTTCCATTATCGCGGCGATTTTATTTTTATGGCTTAATTTATTTGTCAGCCCCTTAGGGTTTATTTTATTTGCCGCCGAAATCGCCTTACTGCTTGCGTTATATATATACTACGCCTATCGCCGCGCGCCTAAATATAAGCAATTTACCTTTATACTTGCACTTGTGTTAGCTGTCTTTGCAGGCATTCATTTTTACATACGCATCAACGAAACCTTAGCGCACGAAAAAACCATGTACCTCATCAACGGACAAGCAGACGAAATTAATTACGAGCGTCAAACCATTTTGCTTACAGACATTTCCTTAGACGGCGAATCCGTTCGCGGCAAAATTTTACTGCATGTTGATTTTGAGGAATACCACGATTTATATTCGCTGCGTGTAGGCGATTATTTGATTTTTGAATCGCACCTGCGCCAAAATCCTGTTTTGCGCGCCGATAACAAAATCAACGCGCGCGCGCACCGAACCCAAATAAAGTACCATTGCTACGAGCTTTCCGAAACCGTAGTTATTGTTAAAGCGCAGGGAGATTTGTTTCAGCGGATAGGCGAGGCCGTTAAGCATAACCTAACGCTTGCTATGGGCAGCGAACACGGTTCGGTTGCCTATGCAATGTTCACGGGCGATAAATCGGGCGTTTCAGAAGAAATGCGCGACGCCTACACCGTAAGCGGAATGGGGCATGTTATGGCGGTGTCGGGGCTACACATCGGTTTTCTTACCGCTATGCTGTTAGGTTTTTTTAAGCTTTTTCGCCTTAAAAAACTTCCCGCAAACCTTATAACTATGGCAATTTTACTGTTGTATGCGTTTTTCACGGGGTTTTCGCCGTCTGTCATACGCGCCGTTACAATGGCGTTTGTAATGCTAACCGCCATGATTTTTTCTAAACGCTACGATACTTTTAACGCTTTTTGCGGCGCAACCGCGCTGATTTTGTTAATTTCGCCCATTTATTTATTCGATGTAGGCTTTTTGTTAAGCATATCCGCAGTTTTCGGTATTATTTTATTTTCGCGCGCGATAAAAGAAAAGCTGCTAAAAATAAAATGCCCGCGCCTTTTGGCAAACTCAACTGCCGTTTCCGTGTCGGCGCAATTAGGAATTCTGCCCGTAATGATTATGTACTTCGGGCGCGTACAAATTTATTCGGTATTTCTTAACATTTTGCTTATGCCCTTAATCGCCGTCGCTTTTATGCTGATACTAAGCACACTGCTGTTATCCTTTATCGCGCGGCCGCTTATAGTATTGCTGCGATTTAGCGGGCTTACGATGGCGTTTATAGATACCGCCGCAGTCAGCGCGGCACGGCTGCCGTTTGCGTCCGTCCCGACGCACCCCGCAATCGGCGTATTTATTATGGTGTGTTATCTATTGTATTTTGCCGCAAGCCGCTTTTTTATGCTGCCTAAGAAAAAAATTAAAACCGCTGTTTCCGCCGCCGCACTAAGCCTATGCGGCATAATGATTATAGGCAGCGTGTTTTCTGTATCGTATTATAAAGGAGAAACCTATTTATCGCCCGCAGATAGCTTTGGCGAGGTTACTACCTTTGTCCGCCACAACGAACGCAACTATATTATAGGCGACTTTAACAACTACAACGCAATGGACAATACGTTAAAAAAGCTTAACATCAAGCGCGTAGACGGCGTTTTTATTTTTGCGTTATCGCCGCAAACCGCCGCTAATATTGCACGCTTGTCTAAAAACTATCCGTTAGGTAAAATTTTCGCGCACGAAAATGCCGACCTTTCGGGCTTTACAACTTTAACACAAAACAAGCTGACAAATTTTTATTTATTTAGCGGTGCAGAATCGGTGGTGCACGATGTTGCGCCCGTTGTGGTAGGGGAACGGCTTATTGCATACGAACTGCTTACCGAAAAGGGCGGAATTTTGTTTTGCGGGTACAGAACCAATTACACGCACATTCCGCCGGAGGTTATAGACCGCTGTTTTGCCATACGAAGCTTTATGTTTTTAAATGAATTTCCCGCCCGCATATTTATAACGAACATGGAGCGCGGCTTTCGTGAAACAGGTGAGCCCGCGTATCAATTTACCAACGCCGAGCAGGGCAGTTTCATTTTTAACTTTGCAAACGGAAACGTCTACGCCTTGCGATAATGGAGAATGGAAAATGGGGTGGACGCGTTAGCGGACGGGGTGGAAAGAAAAGCATATATAAAAGAAAAGCATATATAAAAAACGGGGTTTCAAAAAAACAAAAAAAATTTTACAAAAATAGTTGACAAAATACTATATATAGTGTTACAATACTTATGCAATCGTGCAAAAGTGTACATATTTTAGGGTACAAACTGCACAAAAAATCAGTTTTCCGAAAAGAGGTTATGCTTTTCGGGTGTATCAAAGGTCTTATAATTTAGACAAAATATACAAATAATACCTTGGAGGAGTAAAAAAAATGAGAAAAGGAAGATTAATAGCCGTAATATTTTCGCTAATTTTAGCGTTTGGCGTTTTTGCAACCGCTGCGTGTGGCGACCCGGTGGCTGACGAAACGGTTACCGGCGTTACGGTATCCCCGACAACCCTAACGCTAACGTTAGGCGGCACGGAAACGGGCAAGCTTAACGCAACCGTAAACGGCACGGCTAGCGACAAATCCGTAACATGGGCGGTGCACTCAGGCGGCGACTTTGTAGAGGTTGACTCACAAGGCAACGTAACCGCCAAAGCCGCAGGTACGGCAACGGTACGCGCAACATCCAACTTTGATAACACAAAGTTCGGCGCAAGCACCGTAACGGTTAATCCCGCACAATCCACAGACCCCGTAGTTACGGCAGTAACTATCGCGCCTGCAACCGTTACTTTGGTAACAGGCGGCACGCAGCAGCTTACGGCTACGGTATCGGTAACTCCCGATACAGCCGATAACAAAGCCGTTACATGGAGTGTTGTTTCGGGCGCAACCGCAACGGGCTTAACCGTAAGCACTTCGGGCCTTGTTACGGCAGGCAGCGTTGTAGGTACGGCAACCGTACGCGCAACCTCCGATATTGATAACACCAAATACGCAGATTTGGTTATTACGGTTAATCCGCCCGCGGATACCGTTACGGGAATTTCCATTAAGGAAGAACCCTCCAAAACAGAATATAAAATCGGTGAAACCGTATCTTTGGCGGGCTTAGAACTTACCGCAACATTGTTCGGCGGCGACACAGCTACCATTGTGTATGCGGACGGCAACATCACGCACAATCAAGTTGCATTCACGCAAGCAGATGTAGGCGATGTAGAAGTTACCGTTACCTATTTAACCTTTACCGCAACCTTTACGGTTGAGGTTATCGATGTTACGTTTGAAAGCATCGAAATTACCGCACAGCCTACAACCGACAGCTATGCGCGCGGCGAATTCTTTGACCCCGCAGGCTTAGTGGTTGAGGCGCAGTTTGACGACAGCGGCTTTAACTATGATATCCCTCACGCAGACCTATCCTTTACGTGGGAAAATACAGACAATGTACCCAACGATTCGCTTAGACTAATGGCGGACGAGGGCAGTCTTATTATTACGGTTAGCTATCAAGGTGAGGAAGCTACTTTTACTATCACCGTAACCGCCGCAGAAATTGTAGACTTTATAATCGGCGGCGATTTCCGCACAGAGTACAACGCGGGCAATGATTTTAATATGGCAGGGCTTACCGTAACGGCGGTATATTCGGACGATACCGAAGAAGTAGTAGCGGATAACATCGGCGTATCGCTTAACGCACCCAGCCCGTTGTTAGCAACGCACACGTATGTTACCGTATCCTACGAGGGCATTGATAAACAAATTCCCATCACCGTAGGTCCTGTTGCGTTAGAAGGCATTACGCTAACGCAAGTGCCTACTAAAACCGATTACACAGCAGGCGACTTATTTAGTATCGAGGGGCTTATAGTAACCGCTAATTACAGCGATAGAGATGAGCCTGTACTGCTTTCGCAATTAGCGTTTTTTGACCCCTATAATGAGCCCTTAATTCCCGGGGTAACGACAATGACAAGCAATATGCAAGGCAATGTAACCGTAAAGTTTGGTGAATTTAGCGAAGAATATCCCATTACGGTAAGAAGTCTTGTATCTATCGAAATTGTAACACCGCCTAATTTAGCAAATGTTGTAGACGGGTTATTCATGCCGAATTCACTGCAAATCGAATTAACATTTGATAACGGCGAAACAGCAACCATTTTCTATACAGATACAACGTTTAACGGCGTATTTAGTTTCCTCTTAGACGGCGAAGCGTTTGATTTAAACACACCGCTTACCCTAGACCATAACGGTTTGGAAGTAGGGGTACAATACACCTTAGACGGCGTAACCCGACAAGCGTTTTTGTATGATGACGAAGCGTTAGTTTTAGTGGTAACCGACAGCGGTTTAGCAGAAATCGAAATAGACACAGAGCCTACTAAATTAAGCTACGCGCTAGGCGAATACCTAGACGCAAGCGGCATAGTTGTACTAGGCACAGACGGCGACGGAAACCCCTACGAAAACAATCCTATCGATAATGTTGCTTTCTTGCATTTCAGCTTTGACGGAGTAGGCGTAGGAGTTCCTGCGGCAAGCTTGCGGTTTATGGAAGAAGGAGTCATTACCGTTTATGTACACTATGTAGGCAAAACAGATACCTTTGAGGTTACAGTCGGCGCGGCAACGCTTACAAGCATCTCCGTATTTACACAGCCTACAAAGCTTGTCTATGACGAGGGTGATGTATTTGATGCTGCGGGCTTAGTAATCCGTGCCGTATACACTAACGAAACGGTATATATTGCTTACGATTCGGATATTGACGTCGGCATTACGTTCTCTGATGCACCGCTTACGCAAGGTAGCGGGCAAGCCTTTGTGATTAATTTTGAAGGGCTAACTGCAACCGTTACCATTAACGTAGGCCCTGTTGTACTGCGCAGCTTAGAGATAAGAGTAGAGCCCAAAGTACATTATATCGCGGGCGAGGCGTTCAGCCTTGCGGGTATAGAGGTATTTGCGCATTATTCTAATTCGCCGTTTGGCGGAACAGAAATTACCGATATGGCTGCCTTAATATTCACCGTAAACGGCATCACGCTAAGCAACGGCTTAGTGCTAACCGCCGACCATTCGGGCACGGTTACGGTAGCGTATACCTTCGGTGCAACGACACAGTACGCAGACTTTGCAATCACCGTACAAACCTTTGACGGTTTTGCGCTAGCCGACGAAGATTTTGCTTTCGACGAATACAAAGTAGGTACAACGTTCTTAACAACTTCGTACGAAGATGTAGAGTTTATGGTAACGCTTTCTGACGGTGATGTAGCAGGTTTTGATGACCCTATCTCAATTGAAAATCCCTCCGTCGGAAGTTTCAGCTTTTCGTTAATAAAAGGCGACTTTGTTGATAACCAAACAGGCGCGGATTTCTCTGCCAACTTATTAAATAGCGTATTTACAGAAGACGGCGCGTACACCCTGCGCGTAGGCTACACGCTGTTTGGTACAACGCACTACATTTACCTATTAGTAAATGTAAGCCACGTTGCGCCCGAAAGCATTGAGGTTTTAAATCCTACCAGAGAGCTTGGCGCAAACAGCGTACACAACAATCAATACGACTTATTTGACCGCATCACTTTCGGCGGTGCGTACACTCAAGAAAAAGAAGATTTAGTAGACGCGATTGTATGGCAAATTCTTGATGCAGGCACGTTTAGAAATCTTGTAGAAACCGACGGCGTATTTATCTTTGGCAACAAGGCAACCATCACGGCAAACGAGGCGGGCGTATATGAACTGCGTGCCACTATGCCGAATGTTATTGACTTTGACGAAGTAGAGCAAGAATTTACGGTAACGGTGTACTGGGCAATCACGGATATTGAAATCCGTAACGGCGATGTAGATACAAACGGCGCGTTTGCGTTTATCGAGCCCGACTTTAGCGGGGTAGAAACGTTGTCGCTGTTTGCGTTCTCCGAAGTAAGTTCTCAGCTTGCGGATTTAGATAAATATACGTTTGCATGGGAGATTGTCGGCGGCGGAACCTCTATCGAATTAGGCAGTGCAACCGATTTAACAACCGTAGAAATTATTGCCAAAGCCAACGGCGCAACAACCGTCCGCCTTACGGTAACCTACACGGGCTACTTTACAGGCGTTAACAACGACGAGCCCGTAGTATTTGTTGCCGAAGTAGAGGTTACGGTGTCGGATATTCAGGCACCCGCTACGGACGCGGATACCTCCGGTGATGCCTCTATTATGGTAACAGGCCCTGATGCAACGCTTAGCGTAACGCCTAACGGCAAAATTGACAGCGTTTCATGGGAAATTACAGTCGGCTTAGACGATATCATTTCGGCAGTGGGCGATAACGACGGATTAACCTTTACCGTATCTGCTGTAAGCGCGGGTGAGGCTACGGTTACCGTTACGATAGTACCTATGGGCTTTACTCCCGGCGATGACGATATTGTAAAAACCTTTACGGTAACGGTAGCACCCGGCCCCGCAACCGAAGCAGGTTCTTCTATCAGCGACACAGCACTAAACCTTACTATCGGCGGCATCGAAAGTGCAACCTTAACGCTTGATTTAGACGGCGGCGCGGCGGTAGAGTGGAGTGTTGTAGGGGATGCAGTCAGCGTACCCGATATCAGCACAGGCACTTCCGTATTAGTTACGGCCGAACAAGGCGGCACGGCAACGGTTATTGCAACCGTAACGCCCGCAACCCCCGAAGGCCCCGGCACGCCTTTCACCTTAGAGTGCGAGGTTAACGTAATTGTTCTGCAACGCCTACCCATAGGCAGACCTGTAATAAACGAAGCCTTTGCTAATGCAACAGGCTTTGACCAGATACAAATCACGGACGATTTGGTTGTTTCTGCCACGTACGGTACGGTTAACGCACAAGGCTTAGCAGGCAATAACTATTTAGACGGCGCAACAAGCGCGATGTTCTTAAAGCTGTTCTTTGATACAGAACAAGCAGACGGCGGTTACGGCAGTATCGAAGGCACTGTCCGCCCCTTATGGCAATATGTATGGCGTTTCTATTGTGTAGAAACCGATGAATTAGCGGGTACGATAACCACCGGTCAAGTTTGGGGCGGTACCGGCGGCTTACCCTCTGCTTCTGCAATCGAAGCGGCGGTACAAAGCTATATGTTCGATAAAGACATTACCGACCCTGTCACGGTAAATGCCTCTGTACAAATGGCATTCCGAGTCCCCGCTAATCCGTTAAATGTTACACTGACACATGAAGGCGAAACGGTTACCTTAAACGTCAAAGATTATTTAGCAGACTCTTTGGAAAGTGCCAGAAGCGTACGCACCAGAACCGTTGCGCCTGCACAAACCGTAAACAACTGGGAGGAGTTGCGCGCCGCAATGCAAGCAGGCGGAAACGTATATTTGGGCAGCGATATCGATGCCTCCGACTCTGCAACCTTTGTGGGCGGTGCGGATGCTTGGACGGGTACAGCTACCACCTTAAACGGCGAGTTTAACGGCGGCGGGCATACCATTTCTAACCTGCATGTTAACGGCAGAGGAATTTATAACAACATGGGCAACAATGCGGCGTTTAAACACGTTACGTTTGCAGACCCCGTTTTCACTCCTAGTGCCGAAACTTACGGGTTCTTATCCGCAGAAGTCGGAAGCAGCAGGGTATTTGTGGAGGACGTGCATATCCAAGATATGAAGCTTACCTCAGCATTTGCAAACGGCGGCGGATTTTTTGGAAATATCACAGGCGATAATATGTGGATGACGGTGGAAAATTCGTCTATTACAAGCAAAGATGAGTTTGTAATTACCAACCACTTTGGCGGCTTTGCAAACTTTATGGGCAGAGGCTATTTAGAGGTGGATACCTTTACCGCCGATGTTTCCATCAGTTCTGTAGCTGCAAGAGTAGCGGGCTTTTTAAGCAGTGCGATTACGGTCGAATACGGCAGACTTGTTTTAGACAATTTAGATATAACCACAACGTTTGTAGATGCAGGTAACGGTGATTCGCACGGCGTGTTAGTAGGTACAGTCGAGCATCCTAATGCCAGCCAAACCATGCATCCCAGCGGTTTGCCGGGCGGTGTGTATTTAACCAACAGCACCATTGTAGGAACTTATTCTGAAGATTCAAACGGGTTCCATCAAGGCACCTTTGGCGGCATATACCATCGTGCATTTGTACGTATCTTAAATTGCGATATTACCATTACGTGGACTGGCGGTGCTGCGCCCCGAAAAGGCGGCATTGTAGGGTTTATGGCGTACGGCGACCCCGCCCCGGATAACGTAGGCTTAGAAATCGGCGACAGTACACTGGTAGCAAATTTCAGTGCCACGCAAAATAACGATAACGTAGGTATTATAGTAGGTCAACTTGACTCACCCAGAATTGCGCGTAGCTTAAACGATGAAGCCTACAATATAGCAAACTACACCTACACGGGTACAAACTTCTCTCCCGTACCGTTTAAATTTACCGAGTGGGTAGGCATGTAAAAAAAAGCTACTCCTTAAAACTTCGTAATAAAATCCGCTCTGTCTTATTTTTAGATAGGGCGGATTTTTTATTTCCTTTACCTTCCAACAAAACTTCCCCTTGACAAACCCATACTCTTATGCTACTATTAGTAATATTGGAGGCGCAAATGAAACTTTTCCACGGAAGCGATGTAATTGTGGATTTCCCCAAAATTATTCAAGACAGCAGACCTTTAGATTTTGGAAGTGGTTTTTACACTACATCTAATGAAGAGCAGGCAAGAGTCTGGGCTAGTATTATAGCTTTTCGCCGATATGCGTCAGAGCGGTTTATAAGTGTTTATGATTTTGACATAGAAACAGCAAAGACAAAACTTAAAATTATTAAATTTGAAAAACCTGACGAACGCTGGCTAGATTTTATATGTTTAAATAGAAGCGGTAAATATGCTGGCAATTATGATATTGCTATCGGGCCTGTGGCTAACGATAAAGTATATCAAGTAGTTTCATACTATGAAAACGGAACTTATGATAAACAGGAAGCACTTAAACGGCTTAAAGTGGTCGAATTATACAATCAAGTATTATTTCACACAAAAGAGTCTTTAAGGTATTTAAAATTTCAAAAGGCAATAGAGGTGCAGTATGAATAATAATGAGTTTTCCTTATTGTTAGCAGGTAAAATTGCTAGTACGGCAAAGCTTTTAATGGAGCAATTTAATTGGGACGAAGATTATGCGCTAAAACGATTTGCGGAATCAAAACTGTATTCCTTTATAGAAAATCAGCAAAGCAAGGTTTGGTATTACAGCCCCTTAATGCTAGCGCAGCTGTTTAGCGACGAGCGTGCAGGACAGCTTGCTTTTCCAGAGGTATAATTTATGGATAAGATGTTAGAATTTAAAGCATATTGTTTTACAGCGTATCAACATTCCTACGGCTTAAAGGGAAAGGAACTAGTTACATTATTTGATGCGCACGGGGTGTGGGATTATCTAAAAGCAGGCTATGGTGTTTTGCACACTTTATCTTTGGATTATATTGTAAAAGAAATCGATTTATTTATAAAAGCAAAGCACAAATAACAATTAAAATCGAGAGGCAACTCCAAAATTTTTTTAAAAGATATTGACAATGCGTGCAATATGTTGTATAATTAAACTAAGTATAGTTGTTGCAGAAATTCGGCATAACATTACGAGAGGAGGTTTTAATGAAAAAAGGTATTATTTTTGCCGTTTTACTTTCGTTGCTTTTGGCTTTTGCGGCTGCGGGCATTGCGTGTAATCCGCCTCCTGTGGTAGAAGACCCAAAGGTTGAAGCCGTTTTATTAAAAACCTCTACTACGTTATTTGTAGGCGGCAATACCGAAAGGCTTAATGCAGAGGTTACCGGAACGGTTGCGGACAAAACGGTTAGTTTTTCGATAACAGAGGGCGCGGACTTTATAAGTTTGGCAGAAAACGGTACGGTTACGCCCGTGTTGCCGGGTGTTGCGCGGGTTAGGGCTACTGCTAATGCGGACGACACTAAATACGCCGAATGCCGAGTTACGGTTATTGCGCATCCTACGGGGGTAGCTTTAAATAAAAATTCGCTTACTTTAATCATCGGCTACACCGAAACCCTAACGGCAGTCGTAGCCCCCGATTTTGCAAACGATACCTCTGTAAGTTGGCATTCAGATGACGAACAGATTGCTACTGTTTCGCAAAGCGGTTTAGTTACGGCCGTCAGCGAGGGCTTTGCTAACATCACGGTAAAAACGCAAGTAGGCGACCAAACCGATGTTTGTGTTGTAGAGGTAATTGCGCCAAAGCCTGCAACACATATTCAAATAATTTCGGATTCAACAAGCTTATACGCAGGAGAAACGCTTAATTTAAGCGTGACTTATACGCCGCATGACACTACACATACAGGGGTAGTGTGGAGTTCTTCTAATCCTCAAATTGCCTCTGTTTCGCAAGAAGGGGTTGTTACGGCAATCGGCGTGCCCGACGGCGGCAACGGTACGGTTACGATTTTTGCAACGTATGCGCACAATAATCAAGTAGTTGGGCAGCAGCAGTTTACGGTGCATACGCCCGTAACAAGCCTTACCCTAACTAGGGGCGGCGCGGTTTTTACAGCCGATTATTTTGAAATGAACTTCTTTGCAACGGGCGATTCTAGAAATACGGCCGCCGCTATTTTTAATGTAGCGGTAAATGAAGATGCGTCGTTTAAAGGCATTAACATTTCGATAACGGGTGCAGACGGCGTAGTTACGCCCACCATTAATCCGACACAGTTTAGGATAGCTGTGCTTGGGCGCGGAATTGCGCATGTAACCGTTACAGCTGCCGATAATCCGTCTGTAACGCGAACGGTTGAATTTCGTGTAATTCAGCGCGTTACGGGCATAACAACCGTTCCGCAGGTTGAACTGCCGTCTAATTCTAGCTTTACGCTAACCAGTGCCGTTGTGCCTGCTAACGCTAATAATCAAACCGTTACGTATAGCATTTTAAATACTTCAACGGCGGCGGCGGGAACTGTCAGTTTAGGGGCGCAGGACGGTTTAAGCATAATAGTAAATATTTCTGATGCTGCCGTAGCGGGTACTTTTGCCGATATTAGGGTTTCCTCTGCGGACGGAAATTTTTCGGCAACGTGCAGAGTTAACATTGTAAGCGGTGCGCAAGAAATTACTTCAATTATACGCACCGACAACAATAACAACGTAGAGGATAATCAGTCTTCTCCGATAGAGCTTGTAAAAAACAGTTTAACGTCGGGACTTAATACCGTTACGCTAGGCGTAGTTTTAGATCCTGTCGACGCATTAGAAATGCCGATATTCACCTCGTTAAATCCTACGGTTGCATCCGTAGGGGAGTTGTCGGGCGTTGTTACAGGCCTTAGCAAGGGTACGGCGGAAATTGTAGTAAGCATTAACAACGGCGAAACCTTATCTACATGGGTTTCGGTAGAGGTGTTGGCAACTAGTGTAACTATCGATAATAGCCATATAGCGCTGTATACAAATCCTGCGGACGGTACGCAAGCTAACGCGCAAACGCTTTTGGTTACGGGTGTATTTGACGGCTTGCTTAACGGCGCGCCTACTGCCGAAACGGTAACTTGGTCGCTAGTTAATCCCTTAGACAGCGAATTTGTTACGATTGATGCCGCAAGCGGCGAAGTTACGGCATTAAAAGCTACGGGTTCGGGCGGTATTAAGGTGCGGGCAACGGTAGACGATGTGCGCGGCGTGTACGCAGAATGTATGGTAGTAGTGGTTACGCACGTAGAAAGCCTTTCCATTACGGCAAAGCCGACAGGCTTGGACGCAACGCTGTATATAAACGGAATTATCGATACTAATCAATTAGACTTAGGTGCTATAAGCTTTACCTTTAACGGCGGTATTACGGTATCGGATATCAGCGCTACATGGAGTGTTGTTTCGGGCGATGCGGTTCGGATAGAAAACGGCATGCTAATTGCGCAAAATTCAGGCTTTGCAACGGTGCGCATTACCTCTAACGAAAATCCTACGGCGTATGACGAGTTTGAGGTAGAGGTAATTGTGTATGCGTCTGTAAATAGTTCGTCCATTTCTGCGGACACGCTTTTATTTGAGTTTATAGAAAGAGAACAAGAAATCAATATCGTTATCGAGGGTGTGTATACTTCGGTTGATTGGTCGCTGATAGGCGACCCGCTTGTAGTCGCTTTTGAGGTGGATACGGATGATTACTGCATTGTGCGGCTTGAAGCGTTAGATAACGGAGTAGTTACGCTGAGGGCTACTATCACTACGGCAGTCGGCGTTACGTTTACGCTAGATTGTGTAATCACGGTAGAAATTTTAATATTTGCAACCGATATAGAGCTTTTAGAGCCGCGTGCGTTGGGCCTTAACAATGAAAATTTAGACAACGTAGATTTGGCTATTAATTTTACCTTCAACAGGGACGGCACTGCGGTGATTGCCGCTAAAAAGGCGCAACTTGTGTGGGTGTACGAAACAGAGGGAGTTGTAGAGGTGGACGAGTTTGGGACAATTCGTGCGCTAAGCGTAGGTATTATTAAGATTTGGGCTGTGTTGTACGAGGACAGTCAATTGTTTGACGAAGTAGTTTCTAACGAAATCACCGTAACCGTATACAACGGCATTACGGGCGTAGTTATTACACAAGACGGCATTGCGCTTGCCGATGCCGCACGCATCACGCTGGATATAGAAGAGGACGAATTTATATCGCTAACCGCCGCCGCGTTGTCGGGACTGGGGATAGCTGATGCAGATTTCTATACGGTTGAGTGGACGGTTTTAGACGGTACAAGTATAGCGCTTGCCGATTTAGGAAATATTGCCGCTACAAGCTTTGCTGTACTAGGCGAGGGTCTTTCGGAAATCATGGTAACGATTACATCTGGGGATGTTTTATCGGTTGCTTATGCGGTTACGCTTGAAGTAAACGTAATGCGCTTTATTCCGCTGCTTGCGCCGAATCCGATTTTAACGGACGCAAACAACTGGCCGGAGGTAATTCAACCTTGGTCTTGGTGGACGGGGAATCGCGATATAGTACAGGCTGCTTTTTCGAGTTATCCTTTTTTACCTGGAACTTTCGGTGAAAATCAAGTGGGTTCACAGTTAGCGGTGCGGGTTAATTTTCATGATATGTCAACTGGTGAAATATTTAATTATGCGGATAGTGAAAGATTAATAAATGAACCTGCCACTTGGTTGCCTCACGGCATAGTGGGCAATGCGGATGTATACCGTGATATAGAGGAGTTAGAAATTGCCCGTCGCGGAAATGTATCTTGGGGCTATTATATAACGTTGCAAACACGGCTTATCGGGCCTGCTGAATGGGGCGAGTATGCAAATTTACCCGATTTTAGACAGCTTATAAAAAATTCGCCGCTGTCTAATGCACTTCCTGGAAGGTTCTTTAACGCACCCGGGGCAATCCCTGCGCACCCGTCGTTTTTCTTTCCGACAGGACTGGTTACAAATGCTATCGATTTATTCAGAGATGGTTCCGAGTTAAATTTTCGCCGCCACGACAGCGGCATTGCTAGCATGGAGGTGTATTTCTTTGACGATGGAAAGAATTTTGAGAATAATATTCACAACGCAAAAATGGTAACCGTTACGCGGGCACCGGGCGGCAGTCAAACAGCAAACCGTGCATTGATTTACACCTATAACGGCACAGAAATATATCGCGGCGCGGCTGGTGATACATGGATACTTGCCAGTAATGTAAAGGTTATTTTAGAGGCCGTCTACGGCGCAGAGTATAGCCCTACGGCGTGGTACAGTATCGGCATTATTCTGCGTGCAGATGATAGCGTCCTTTACACACAAGACAGCATGTTTTTCAGGCCCGCTTTACCTTGGCGCGAAACGGCGGGATAATTCAATTAATTACCAAATTTCTCTTTACTTTATAGACATAATATGATACAATTAGATATAATCCCCTAAAAAAACAAAATTTACGGGGGAAAAAGTGAGGACAAGCCAATGAAAGATTATGCATTTCCGTTTAAATTTCAACGCGAACCGAAATCAAACCGTATTTTTGGGGACGGAATTTTGTCGGGTAATCTCAGTGTGCGCGAGGAGACAAAACGATATGTCAATATTGACTTGTCGAGTGAAATCGGAATAGAGCGAACGGTGTTTGATTTAACGTCGTATTCGGGCTTTGATTTGCAAATGCTAGGAACTAAGTACATGATATGTATTATGGCGTCTTGTGTTTCTAGCGGATATTTGCCGTTTAAGATGCGCGAATATTATATTATTGCGGCGAAAAAATACTCTGTTCAACCCAAAGCAGTAGAATTAGCTATTTCACGTGCGATTGAAAACATTAATACTAGCGACTTATTGCGTTTAAATATGGTATTTGATTGTGAAATTTTTAGACGCGACAATACAACGGTTAGCCCTGGATCGTTTCTATCTTGTGTGTGTGCACGGCTAGTTATGCTTAAAAGTCATTTAAAGGGAAAACCTTATTTCGGATAATACTTACTTGGAGCCACATTTGAAAATCGGAATATTAACAAGCGGCGGCGATTGCGCAGGTTTAAATGCGGTAATGCGCGGATTTGGAAAGGCAGTTTTTAATTTGCTGCCGAATGCTGAAATTTACGGAATTTTAGACGGCTATTCGGGGTTGATTAATGCTGAATACCGCAAAATGGAGCGCGCAGAATTTGTAGGAATTCTTACTTTGGGCGGCACTATTTTAGGCACATCGCGTATGCCGTATAAAAAGCTGACGCATGATGACGAGCATAACAAAATCGGCGCGATGAAAGAGGCTTATAAAAAAATCGGCTTAGATGTGTTGGTAGTGTTAGGCGGAAACGGTTCGCATAAGACTGCCGCCTTGTTGTCGGCGGAGGGCTTAAATGTAATCGGACTTCCTAAAACCATAGACAACGATATTTGGGATACAGACGTTACATTCGGTTTTCATTCTGCTGTTGATGTGGCAACGGAATGTATCGACCGTATCCATACTACTGCCGCTAGTCATAAACGTACTTTTTTGGTTGAAATTATGGGCAACAAGGCGGGTTGGCTTACGCTGTATGCGGGTATCGCGGGCGGCGCAAATATTATTTTACTGCCCGAAATTCCGTTTGATATGGCAAAAGTAATCGAGGCTGTAAAAGTGCGGCTTGAAAACGGTAATTTTTGTGTAATAGCGGCGGCGGAAGGCGCGATGGATGTTTATGAATTTGCGCTTTCTAAAAAAGACAGGCTTTTACAGCGTACCGAGCGCGGTGAGGTTACGGCGTCTAACCGAGTTGCAAGGGCGGTAGCGGACGCATTAGAAATCGAAACACGCGTGGTTGTTCCGGGACATATTCAGCGCGGAGGAATTCCGTCGGCGTATGACCGTCTTTTATCTACGCAAATCGGCGCGTACGGCGCAAGACTGATTGCATCTAAGCGTTTCGGCGTGGCAGCAGCGTTTAGCGGAGATAAGCTAACGTACAACAGTCTTTCCGATATTGCGGGAAAAACTAAGTTGGTTTCGCCTCAGCACGAATTAATTAAGTGCGCGCGCGAGATAGGAATAAGCTTTGGCGATTAGATTAACACAAGGAGTTATTATGAAATATTCGGTAATCAAAATTACAGCGGGAAGCGTTGAGTTGGCTGTCGGTGATTCAAACGGCAAGGTATTACACAAAGAGCGAAAGCCTATATCGTTGGTTTCATACGTAGAAAACAAGCGTTTATCCGAGCGCGGTGTTGAAAAGCTAACTGAAATCATTAATAAATTTAAAGAAATATGTATTGAACGCGGAGCGGATGAAATTCATTCTATTGCGCTAGAATTAAAAAAACTGCTTAGCGCGGAAGTTTTAGACAGTATTTACATGGCTACGGGATTAAAATTTAAAAAATTATCGGGCAAGGCTTGTGCTTATTACGATTCTATTTCCGCAGAGGAATTTTTCGGGCGCGAAAATCTTGTTGTTATCAATACGGGCGGCTGTGTTACTACACTTTCGGATATGGGTAATATTTTTTCGCGTGTTGTTAAAATGGGCAGCGTTAAAATTTGTTCAGACTTTATAAAAAATGTTTTTCCTTCAAAAAAGGAAACCCAAAATGCACTGGATTGTATCGAAAAAAAGCTTAAATCCGGATTTTTTAACCGCTATTTTTCGGATGCAGTTATAATCGGCGATGTATCTTACGCCGTTGCGCAGATGTACGCCGATTATTTTCATGAAAAATTGGATAAGGAATTTGTTATGACCCGTAAAAAGTTAAATGAATTTTTTAAATTTTTCTTGGGCGATTCACAGCGTTCAGCGTTAGTGTTAAAATACGCGCCGGAGCGGTTGTTTACTGCGGCAGGCAGTGTTTTAATATTAAAAGCAATCTTAAAAAAATTAAAGCCGGCGCGGATATATGTGCGTGATTATAGCGTTATTGACGGCTATTTGCGTGCGGCTGTTTCGGGAAAATTGTATCAAAAATTGCGTGATGCGAATATAGAACATGCGGAAACGGAAGAAGTGCTTACGGTTGCTGTGCCTAAGGAAAAAGCAGCACCCAAAGCGGCGCCCGCCAAAAAATCAGTTGCTGCAAAACCCAAAGTAACAGCCGCGAAAAAGCCCGCACCAAAAACCTCCGCAGTAAAAGCTGCAACATCTAATAAAACCTCTGCGGTCAAAAAACCCGCAGCTAAAACTACACAAAAACCGACTAAAAAGGAAACCGAATAAAATTATGAAAGCTTTTATTAAAAAAACGTTTATTAACCGCGAATATTCTTGGCTGAAATTTAACGAGCGTGTTTTAGAGGAAGCTGAATGGAACGATGAGCGCACACCTAATCCGCTGTTGGAAAAATGCAAATTTTTGTCTATTGTTACAAGCAATTTAGACGAGTTTTGCATGGTGCGCATGGGTTCTTTATTTAACACCCTGCGTGAAAACCCCAAAGCAACCGAAAGTAAAACGGGTTTAACGGCGCAGCAGCAGTTAAACGGTATTTACGCGCAAATAAGAAAGTTTTACACCAGACGCGCAAAAGCTGCAAAAAGTATTTTCGCCCAGCTAAAAGCCGAAGGCGTAGATGTTTTAAACGTGCGGCTTAAAAACACCAAAATGCGCAAAAGGTTTCAGAAATATTTTCATAAAACCATGCAGCCGCTGTTAAACCCCGTAGTAATTAACCATAAATATCCGTTTGTAAAATTAGAAAATTTTCAGCCCTATGTAGTGCTGCATCTAGAAAAAGACGGCAATAAGTTTTTTGGAATTTTGCCCGCGCTGCCTGCAAAATGCGACCGCTTAATTGCCGATAAAACCAAAAGCGGCGTTAAGCTTATTACGGCAGAGGATTTAACCTATGCGTTTGCGGGGGAGGTGTTTCCTAAATATAAGGTTTTGTCCAAATCGCTGGTACGTTTAACGCGTAACGCAGAATTTGATTTTGAGCCCGATATTGTAGACGATGAAAGCGAATTTGATTTTTCAAAGGTGCTAAAAGGTAAAGTGGACGCACGTCCGAGCCTTGCCCCCGTGCGGCTTGAAGTAAGCAACAAAGACCCTTTTATTATGGACTTTTTGTTAAAGAATTTAGATTTGTCCGAAAAACAATGCTTTGTAGTGCATCATTTTTTTGATTATAAATTTTTATTTTCGTTAGAAAAATATATGTCGGCGGAAACGGCTGCGCGGCTTAAATATCCGCCTTTTAAGCAGCGTATCATTGCGTTGCCTAATCCCGAATCCGTTATCGAAAGCGTTAGGAAAAAGGATATAATGCTGTCGTATCCGTTTGACAGCATGAGCACCTATTTAGATTTATTAGACGAGGCCAGCGTTGACCCGCGAGTCGCGGATATTAAAATTACGCTGTACCGCACGGATAAACAATCGCGCGTGGTTGAGGCGTTGCGGCGCGCCGTGCGCAACGGTAAAGACGTAACGGTATTAGTAGAAATAACTGCGCGTTTTGATGAGGAAAATAATCTGCACGTTGCTAACGTGTTAAAAGAGGCGGGGTGTAACGTAAGCTATGGATTCGGCAACTATAAGGTGCATTCTAAAATCACGCTGATTATTTTAAAAGAAGGTGAGGATATTTCGTATATCACGCATCTAGGAACAGGAAATTATAACGAAGGAACGTCTAGAATTTATACCGATTTAAACGTAATAACGGCAAACCGTGAAATCGGGGAGGACGGGGCTGACTTTTTCCGTAAGCTTTCTACTGGCAATAAGGAAATGTATTTTAAGCATTTGTTGGTTGCACCGCATTCCATGAGAGCAGGTTTTATGCAAAAAATTAAAGAGCAAATAGAGCTTGCCGAGCAAGGAAAGCCCGCTTTAATAATTTGCAAAATGAACAGCTTAACGGATGCGGCTTTTATAAAAGAGTTTATCCGCGCCTCTTGTGCGGGTGTTAAGATTCAATTGATAGTGCGCGGTATTTGCTGCTTGCTGCCGGGTGTTGCGGGCAGAACCGAAAATATTACCGTTAAAAGTATTGTCGGACGGTTTTTAGAGCATACAAGGGCGTATTGCTTTGGTGTGGAAAATCCCGCAGTATATATTTCAAGCGCGGATATTATGACGCGCAATTTATCACGGCGGGTTGAAATTGCCGCGCCTATTTTAGACCCTTCGGTGCGCGATAGGGTAATGCACATGATGCACGTTCAGCTTGCCGATAAAGAAAAATCCAGTTATTTGGGCGCGGACGGCAAATATTACCGCTATAAAGACGAACACGGCCCTTCAAGCCAGCAATACTTTATGGATAACGAGCATTAAATTAAATAAGCAAAAATAGATGTACAATTCCTGTAAATGCCATACATAAGGCAATCCCTATAACAGTAGGCAGTATAAACGAAAGCAGCGTCCAGCGTAAGCGGGACGTTTCTTTTTTTATGGTCAGCATGGTAGTAGCGCATGGAAAATGAAATAAAGTAAAAAGCAATAAGCTTACGCCCATAGGAATTGTCCAACCCGCGCTTTTTAGTATGCTGCCAAGCTGTGATATACTAGTGAAATCCGTTAGCGTATTACTGCCCGCATAGCCCATTACAGCTATCGGCAAAACAATTTCGTTTGCAGGAAACCCCAGTACAAAGGCGGTTAGCATAGTTCCGTCTAGACCCATAAGCCGCGCAAACGGATGCAGGGATTTTGCTATGTAATAAAAAAGCGGAAAATCACCCGCATAAATATTTGCAAGCAACCATATTACTAAGCCCGCAGGCAAGGCAACTTTAACGGCGCGCCATAAAACTTTTAGCGTGCGGTCTATTAGCGAACGCCATAAAATTTTGCGGATTTTGGGCTTGCGGTAGGGAGGTAATTCAAGGCTGAACGAGGTAGGCATGCCTTTTAAAAAGGTTTTACTAAGCAGCTTTGATACAACTAAGGTAACGCCGACACCTAAAACTATCAATGCTGTTAAGCATAACGCGGAAATCAATCCGCCTAAAAACTGATTGGCAACCGTTCCGCCTATAAAAATCGCGCTGATTGCAATGAGAGTAGGGAATGCGCCACCATAGTTATGGAATTAGCCAGACAAATAAATTTGCAAAGTTGAGCCGTCCCAGTGTAGCTTTTGTATAATGGTTTTAAGTAAGGCGCGTTTATCTTGAATAATCAGATTATTAAAGCTTTGCGTAAATGAGGTTAAAAAGTCATAAAGCTTGTCAGCTTTCATATTACTGCTGTGTTGATGCAAGAGTTGTTCGTTTTCAATACGGTTTTTTTCTGCGTTTAATGCAGAAATCTGTTGTTCAAGCTGTATTATGCGTTCGTTTACGCGCGTAACTAAGGTGTTAGTTAAATCGGTTTGCGAAAGTGTAAAAACTAAATTATCCATTTCAGCAGTAATTTTTTTAATCTTTGCATCGATATGCAGTATAGGATTTTCTATTTGAGCCGATGTTGTAGTTTTTAGCTTTTTAAGATATTCACAAAGGTCGGGAGAAGGTTTTAGGTAGTCAGATAAGAATTGTGATACCAAAGCATCCGTTTGACGTCCTTCTAAATTTTCGCAGCCGCATAAGGCGCATCCGCCGCGAAGCTTATAATTGCAAATATAAGAAAACGCGCCTTTTTTGCCTGAATACGGTTTTGCAAACATTTTGCTGCCGCATGTTCCGCAAACAATTAAGCCCGATAAAAGTGCGTAATCGTTGTGCATTTTGGAAAGTTTTTCGCCGTTTGGTTTTTCGTTTTGCAGTAAGGCTTGTGCCGCAACCCATTTTTCGCCCGATATTCTACCCTTATGCTTTCCGATAGCAATAATCCAATGAACCATAGATAAGCGCGGCGCGGATTTTTTTTTGTAGTCGCGCTTATTGTACGATAGTATGCCTCTGTCGCAGCAATCGGAAACTTCAAAACACACTTCGCAATTTTTGTTTTTAAAATAGGTAAGCGCGTCTGCATCTGCCGTACAATATACGGGGTTTTGCAGAATATCCTTTATGCCAATCAGCGAATAGATTTTGCCGCTGCGTGATTTTATGTCTTGTGCAATTAAGTGTTTGCTAACGCCGCTTATGCTGCGCAGTTCTAAAAATTTGTTAAATACGGTATCGATGATAATAATTTCTTCGGGGTGTTCTGTTAGTATGCAGCTTGTTTTAGTTTTGCCGCCCATATCGGTTTTTTGTATTTTTTTTGCGGTATAGCCCGTAGGTGTACTGCCGCCCAGCCAACGGCCTGTACGGGCAAGCAGCAGCATATTATCGCGCACGCGTTCGGCAATGGTTTCGCGTTCTAATTGAGCAAATACGCTTGCAATATAAAGCATAGCTTTTCCCATAGGGGTAGTGGTGTCAAAGTTTTCTTTGATAGAGATAAACGAAATATCAAGGCTGTTCAGCACCTCAATAACGGCGGCAAAATCGCCTACATTTCTGCTGATACGGTCTAGACGGTAGCAAACCAAACAGTCAAACTTTTTTTGCTGTATGTCCAAAAACAGCTGTTGATACTGCGGTCTATCCAAATTTTTGCCCGAAAATCCCTCATCTTCATAAATTACAAGGCTTTCATCTTTGGCAGCGGGAAATTTAGAAAAAATATACTGTTTGCATAGTTCGATTTGATTTTCAATCGATTCGCCCTTTCCCGTATATACGGATTTTCGGCTGTAAATTGCAAATTTCAATACGTGCCTCCAAAAAATTTAAATAGGTATAGGACAAATTATGCGGTTCATATGCTATACTGTTGAAGAGAAATAAAATTAAACAAATTCACATGAAAGCAGATTATTTTCCAATAGATTTAAAAACTAAGGTTAATAAATTTTATGCTGAAATTATAGAAAGATACATATATAGCAGCGGATTATGTCAGGCAGAAAAGAAAAACTTGCTAGAAAAATTGTTCATTTTTTATAGTAAAAGTGATGAATACAGAATTTGACAAATCGTTTTATACGTTGTATAATAAGGTTACTAAGGAAAAAGAGGTATGAAAATGGAAAACAAAGAAAATGAAAATGCAACAGTAATCGAGGCGGAAGCAGCAGAGAAAAAGCCCAAAGTTAAAAAGAAAATGGTGCGCGAATTTTTTTCTGATTTTAGAAAGTTTATTGCAAAAGGCAATATTTTAAATTTGGCGGTTGCAGTTGTAATCGGCGGAGCATTCGGATTAATTGTAAGCGGTTTTGTATCGGATATCATTATGCCGCTTTTGCGTTTAATTCCTGGCCAAGAGGGCATGGCGGGCTTGCAAACCGTTCTAAAACCAGGCGCAGAAGGCGTAGAGCCCGTAATTTTAGACTGGGGCGATTTTATTCAAAAAATAATCAATTTTCTAATTGTAGCGTTTGTGCTTTTTATTGTAATCCGCTTAATGGTAAATGCCGAAAAGGGAATTGTAAATGCGCGTAAAAAAAGACATAAAAAACGCTTAGATGCGAAAAAAACCGATGCGGAAAAGTTGGAGGAAGAAACAGAGGCCGAGCCTAAAAAAATCGAAACCACAGAGGAAATTTTAAAGGATATACGCGCACTGCTTTTAAAGCTAAGCGGGGTTAGCGATTCAGCCTTACCAACCGAACAAGACGCGGAAGCAGACGCGGTTGTTAATTAACGGAGATAAAGGAAAATCCGTTATGACCATACGGGCCGAAAAAGCAGACGATTTTGACAAAATACATCAGCTTGTAAAAACAGCGTTTGAAACAGCATCGCCTGCCGCAGACGGCGATGAACAAGACCATGTTTTACGATTGCGGGCAAGCAATAATTATATTCCGCAGCTTGCGCTAGTCGCGGAGGATGAGGGTCAATTGATAGGACATATAATGCTTACCAAAACCTATATAAAAACTAAAACTAAAAGTATAGAGTCGTTACTGCTTTCGCCCTTAGCTGTTTTATTACCGTATAGAAAAAAGGGAATAGGTGCAAGACTTGTAACGGAGGCGTTAGCTAGGGCAAAAGCGGCGGAATATAAAGCAGTGTTTTTGGTGGGCGAGCCTAAATATTATCAGCGTTTTGGCTTTGTATCGGTAAGCAACTATAATTTAGCCTACAATATGGATATACCAAAACAATACGTTATGGTTTGCGAACTGCAAGTAAACTGGCTTAAAAATATTAAAGGTGAAATATCTATTGTATAAGAAATATCTTAATGAAATAAATTTAGTTTTCTTATCAAAAATTTGTAAAAAATCAATTGACAAGCACAAAATAATATGCTATATTATAATTGCAGTTGTGGCAGGTTTCGTATAAATAGATGGTATTGAGTCTAATTCGCTACAAGGTAACGCAAGCTACTTTGTACCGAGAAAGAATCAAGATTATATATTTATGCAAGACTAGCTAGCATTTCGGGTCAAAATTTTTAATGGCTTGAAGTCTAACTAGTTTTTTATTTGCTCTCAATTGTCGGAGGGTATTTTTTATGCAAATTTTTAGGACAACAAAGAGATGTAGCTGTATCGGCAAAATAGGAGGTAATAATGGATATTAAGCAAGTAAAAGAAATCGAATCAAAAATAGGTTTTACTTTTCAGAATAGAAATTTATTGCAACAAGCATATACAAGGCGTTCTTTTTCTCAAGAGAACGGGGGCTTAGATAACGAGGTGCTTGAATTTATCGGTGATGCTGCAATATATTTTTATGTGATGCAAGTGCTGATAGAAAAGTACAAGATTCGGTCAAATGGACTTTTCACAGAGCTTTTTGAGGATAAACTTTCACAGATGAGGAAAGAGATAATTGCTGGGAAAAACCTTGCTCGAAATGCCGATAGGCTAGGTTTAGTGGTGGCAGAGTATTTTTTGCTTGGGCGAAGTGATTGGCAACAGCAGATATACGAGCAAGAGTCGGTCAAAGAGGACTTATTAGAAAGTATAATAGGAGCGGTAGTAGTTGATAGCGATTATGACTCCAAAAAAATACGTGCGGTTGTTGTGCGACTACTTGATTTGGAGCATCTTGAAGACTCTCCGCACATCGGTTTTGGTTTTGCCATTGATAAGCATGACTCAAAAATTGATAGCGACCATAAAAACCCGATTAACTATTTACAAGAATTATTTAGAGCAAAAAAAATTCCTAAGCCAAAATACATCGACTTAGGAATGCACGATGGCGAGTGGTTTACGGCAGCAGAAATTTCAGAATACGGATTAAATTACAAAGCAAGCGCAACATCAAAAAAAGGCTCCAAATTGCAGGCGGCGAAAAAGCTTTATGAAAAAGTTTGCAAAAAACTTGACGGCAGTCCATTTGTCAGGTCTACTCGTCACAGTGGTATGGATATAATGATTGACGCAGGACTTATGGGCGGAACACCGTTTATTGAAATTAGGGACGAAACAATACAAACGCATAAAAATAAGGGAGAAATTCAAATGGCTAAAATAGAAAACAACGACTCAAAAGTTGTGAAAACACTTAAAGAAAAAATGAATCAGCAGGGCGGTAGAGCACATATGCCGATGCTAAAAGGCGGTTTTCAAGAGATTTGGTTGTCAAGCGACGGTAAGGGAATTATTGCAAACGGTCTAAAAGATGTTGTTCTTAAGTGGGAGCATTTTGCGGCAATAGTCAGGAAAGCAATTTCAATCGGCGGGAAAATGTATCGTGGCGATAGTGCCGCACAAGACGGAGCAAGAATCGGAAGCGATAAATTGTCCTTAGATACGATAGACGGCTATATTTCAAAAAAGTTTTACGGTGCGAGCGAGGGCGATACTACTTTAAGGCGTTCGACATACTATTCTGCCATTTTGAATTGGGCAGAGATAGCAAAAAATTGTCGTGCAGACGGTAAAGGCGGTTACATTATTATCAACCTTGATTATAGTGAGGAGGAGTAGTGTAATGGTAGGGGCGGCAGAGTATAATAACTCAGTCGCCCTCTTTTAATTCTCTGCAAAAGTTACAATAAAAATTTTGCATAATATTTTTTATAATTTTGTAAAAATGCGCGTAAACTCTTGACATCTAATGCAATATATAGTATATTTAGTGGGCTGAGTTAAAAGCAGCAGTAGTTAGGGCCTTTAGCTCAGTTGGTTAGAGCGGCCGGCTCATAACCGGTTGGTCCGGGGTTCAAGTCCCTGAAGGCCCACCACAAAATATTTGGCCCGGTAGTTCAGATGGTTAGAACGCCAGCCTGTCACGCTGGAGGTCGAGGGTTCGAGCCCCTTCCGGGTCGCCAAATATGCTTAACCGTGCAGCATATTAAAGCTTAGCCTCGGTAGCTCAGTCGGTAGAGCAAGGGACTGAAAATCCCTGTGTCGGTGGTTCGATTCCGCCCCGAGGCACCAACCCGCGCGGTCTGCCGGAATAACTCAGCTGGTAGAGTAGCTGATTTGTAATCAGCCAGTCGCAGGTTCGAATCCTGTTTCCGGCTCCAAACGCATTAAAAATCCGCACGGATTTTTTTTAATGCCGCATAATTTTATGGGTAGGTTCCCGAGTGGCCAAAGGGAGCAGACTGTAAATCTGCCGCCTCGCGCTTCGGTGGTTCGAATCCACCCCTGCCCACCATAAGACTTGTTGCCTTCGTAAGAAATTACGGAGACAACATTTTTTCATTTATAGGGCTATTTAGGGCATATTTGCCACCGTTTCAAGCCTTTTGAGCCGCTACAAGCATTTCCACTTCAAATCCCACCTGTGCAACGATAAAGAAACTTAACCAAACTTCGTGATGAGAGGGGTTGAAGTATCGGCATTTTGACAACCGACGCGAGGACGTTATCGACTACATACAAGAAAAAAAGGTAGGGTGGCGGGCATTTCGACTCACAAAATCTTTTTGTCGATTTTTCAAATAGCATAGTAATAAACTTGCGTTTTTGCTCGGAAAATGTTAGAATATATTCGTTCTAATTTGGAGGAGCGGAAATGGCTGTATATAAATTTGCCAAAGACGATGGCAGCATAGTAGAGGCTGAATACATAGGTACTGAAGCCCTTAATTCTGAGCAAGTTAAGACCGAACTTATATCGGCTCTTGAACTTTTCGGAAAACCTTTTACTTGTGAACCTGTAAGCGCAGAAATGAAAGAGGTTTATATCGTTAAATTCCAAGATAACTCTATCGGAGAATTTCTTGTTTGCATAAAGCAGGTTACGCCGGGAGGTCGGGCAAATCTTGTCGACGAGCAGCGGATTCAGCAGAATGCAAAATACATGAAGTATGCCTATAAGCAGGTAGCCGTAGGTAAAAGAGTTTTCCTGATGGGTGTTTATAAGAGAGAAACAGTCACTGTTTTTTGCGCTTGGAAGATTACTTATCCAAATAGCGATGCTCCTATATCAAAACAAATAAAAATCATGACGATAGCAGATGCCATTAAAAATGGTTTTGCTCAACAAAGAAAATCAAGACGAGGGGCAGAAGGTGACGAGTATGCGTTTGCTCTTAGAAAAGATTTCTTCCCACAGTGGTTCTTTAATCATTCTGGCAAATGCCTATGGAAGAAGATTGATTTGACCGAAGAGCAAGTAGAGGAGCAAACCGAGGTAAATGTTGAGGACAAATCGCTTACGACGGTAGACTTTGAGTATATCAAACAAAAAATACGCATGCCGAGAAAACACGGCGAGATAAAGTCCAGAAAGCCAAACTATAAACGCATACAAGAAAACAAAACCGCTTATGGTCGTGCGGGTGAAAGGCTTGTTTTGAAATTTGAGCAAGACAGACTGGATTCGCTAGGTATCGACAAACTGGTTCGGTGGGTATCGGAAGAGGACGACACGCAAGGGTACGACATTTTGTCATATGAAGCGGACGACAGCGAGATTCATATTGAAGTAAAGACTTCGGCGCTCGGTGACAGCGAAATGCGGTTCTACCTTTCCAAGAATGAGTACGACAGGATGCAGACAGACCCTGTGTATAAGATTTATTATGTTTTTGATACAAAGACCGCTACGCCGAGATTGCACATTTTGGATGTAGAGAAGATTAGAAACGGCGAGATAACGCTTGAAACGGAAGTATACCTTGCGCATTGGATAGTTACGCCGTTAGAATAGATAAAGACTCCTCTGCATAGATAAGGCGATGCATTCATGTGTCGCTTTTTGCTTATAGTTCGACAATTCAAGTAATTCGTAGAGCTTTTCAATAAAACTTTCGAGATGTCATATATTTTGGTTGACTAGGCGAAGAAAAACATATATAATAAATACCATACACATTTGAGGAGATAATAGATGCAAATTAGCTATAAAAAGCTGTGGAAAATGCTCATCGATAAGGATCTGAGCGCACCCGAACTTGAAAAAGCAACGGGTATTGCGCCTAGCACTATTTCGAAGATGAGAAAAAACAAGCTTGTTGCGTTAGATGTGTTGATTCGCATCTGTGCGACACTGAAGTGTCAACTAAGCGACATAGCTGAATTAGAAGAAATCGCCGCTAATGGCGTAACGGTGGGCGGTGAATTATGAGTAAGAAAAATAGAATTGTAGCAGTCAGTCTGTTTTCGGGGGCGGGCGGTTTAGATATCGCAAGCTTTATGGCAGGTATTCCAGTAGCAGTTAGCACGGACTTCGATGCCGATTGTGTTAAAACGCTCAAGCAAAACGATTACTTCGGTGAAACTGAAGTAATAGAGGGCGACATACGAGAGATAGAAAGCGAGAGGTTCGGACAGATAGTTTCAAGAGTAAGCCACGATAAGGTAATAGTTATCGGTGGTGCGCCTTGCCAACCATTCTCAAAGGCAGGCTACTGGGTAGGTAACGATACACGCAAAGGTATACACGACCCAAGAACAGGTCTAATTGATGAATACTTAAGAGTTGTAACAGACTTACATCCTGACGGCTTTGTGTTCGAGAATGTTGAAAGCCTAAAGCACCCCACAAATAAAGTCATAATAGACCGCTTCATCGAAACTATTGAGGGACTAGGATATACCTATACGATTGTCCATGCAAATGCGTTAGACTACGGAGTTCCGCAAAAGAGAAAGCGTTTGTTCATAATTGGGACTAAAGGAAAATTCAAAAGAGAAGAGCCGCTAAAATCTCACTGCCTACCCGAACACAGCCAAGCAACAGGATTGCTTCCGTATGTGAATGTAGGTGAAGTGATGGCAGGCTACGATGGCTTCGAATACTTTGAAAAACAAGAACTCGCTCACGGCACATATTATGATGACTTGTGTCAAGTGCCGCCGGGGCAAAACTACAAAGCACTAACCGCTTGGGCAGGATACCCGAACCCAAAATTTGTGGCAGACAAAAGGTTCTGGAGTTTCCTATTGAAACTCTCGCCCGACAAACCGTCTTGGACGATTACAGCCCAGCCTGGACCATGGGTGGGGCCGTTTCACTGGGATAGCCGTAGGTTAAGAGTGCCAGAAGTCGCAGCCATACAAACATTCCCGAAGGAATACAAGTTTTATGGAAACCGCAGTTCGGTGCAAAAACAAATAGGGAATGCAGTACCTCCTTTAATGGGCAAGGCAATGATAGAGTTCCTAAAGGAGAGTTTGGAAGATTGAAAGCAAAAATAGTTAGTATATATTCTGGCGGCGGTGGGATAGATTGTGGCTTTAGAGATGCGGGATATGAAATCTGTTTTTCAACAGACTTTTGGCAGCCTGCTTGTGACACGCTAGAAAAGAATAAGGTCGGCAGACTTGTAAAATGTGCCGACATAAGAGCCATAGATTATAAAGCGGAGTTGGAGAGTATCGGGCTAGACCTAACCGACATCGACATCTTGGCAGGGGGGCCGCCGTGTCCTGCCTACTCAAAATCAAGGTTTTATCGAACCGAAAAAAAAAGAGCGTTAGAGGACGAGAACTCGTTCACGCTATACGAATACTTCAGAGCATTGGAGGTAATCCGACCCAAAGTATTCTTCTTCGAGAATGTATTCGGTTTCGTATATGCACCGCATAGAGCGGCATTTGAATTGCTGAAAGAAAAAGCTAACGCACTCGGATATGAAATCACACATAAGGTAATCAATGCGGCGAACTACGGTGTACCACAAATGAGGGAGAGATTTATTTGCATAGGGGTGAGAAGAGATTTTGGTAAGCCTTTCGTGTTCCCAGAAGAAACGCACGCAAGTCCTGAAAAACCAGTAAAAGGAAGAGCCGACTGGGTCAACTGCGGTAAAGCAATGGGCGATCTAGATATTGACCTGCCAGAAGATGAATTGCAGCAGGCGGGGTCAAAGCATAAGGATATATTACTGCAGATACCTCCGGGGGAGAACTACCTGCACTTTACCGCCGAGAGAGGACATCCTAACCCATTGTTCAAGTGGCGTTCTCGCTATTGGTCATTCCTCTTGAAACTATCGCCCAACAAACCGTCGTGGACGATTCAAGCAAGCTTCTCAAACAACATGGGACCGTTCCATTGGAAGAATCGTTTCCTAAGAATATCAGAAATAAAGCGGATTCAGACCTTTGCAGACGACTATGAATTCAGCGGAGTTTTCAACGACCAATGGCGTCAAATAGGAAATGCCGTACCACCGCTACTTGCATCCGTAATAGCTAAGGCGATTAAAGAACAGTATTTCGCAGAATAACAGTAAGCGAGAATTATCCAAAAAAATGGACATTCTTACTTTTGCAACAAGACTCAACGAAATTTTTCCTGACGGAAAAGTGAAATTTGTGTCAAAAGGCACAAGTGAAATTGCCTACGGCAATGAAATTGTGCCTTTGTGGCACAGTTGTGGATTGATTTATAGGAAAAAATTTAATTTCACTATGAGGCAAAACTGAATAATTTCACATTTCACTTTGCTTTTTTGCAAGCGAAAACCAACGAAAATCGCAGAAATCAGTTGTCATTTGTAAATAAAACTGCTATAATGTCCGTAATAGATAGAACAGTCAACGGCTTGGGATATGGGTAATATCGTAAAGCCGCACGGAAGCGTGTTGTTGTATCGTTGCAAATTTATGCTTTTTTATAAAGCCTGTAACGATATTAGTGTTGCAGGCTGTTTATTTTTTATGGAGGCCTTAATGAAAAAAAGGTTTTTTATTCTCGTTATTTGCTTTGTTATGCTAGCACAAGTATTTGTTTTTACTGCTTGTAATCGCAACCAGCAAAGCATAAGAACTGTAACCGTTACGGATATGGTTGGCGATGTCGTAGTAGTACCAAAAAACCCTCAAAAAGTCGGGGTGCTGGCTCGTTCGGCGGCTGATATGCTTGTAGCCTTTGGGTTAGGCGATAAAATAACAGGCGTATTTGAAACTATTTTTGATAATGAATGGGCAAGTATTGTTTACCCTAATTTATCAAACTATGCAAGTTACAGCTATCAAACAACTTTTGAAACCTACTTAGAACACGGAGTAGAAATGATTTTTGCCCCTGAGCAACATTATGCGCAAAATTTTAGAGAACATAGTATTCCGTCCGTTACAGTTAGTCAATACGGAAATCCTACTTATGATGATTATGTTTTTTATTTTGCCGATATGGTTACGCAGATTTGGGACGACCCTGCTGTTAAAAGTAAAGTTGATGGTTGGATAGCGGAATTTACCGCAGTAAGAAATGAAATAACAACAACATTAGCAAATGTAGAACAAACAAAAACTATGTATTATGTTAGGGGGGACAGAGGTGACCGTGACCTTCGCTACACTGAAAATTCCCCAAGTACAATGCAAGGTACAATTGGACGATACTTAAAGCTTGATTATATAAGTGCTAATTTTACAACAAACCGACCGACTGCGGAAACTCTTTTAGAGATAGACCCCGATTATATATTTGTCGGCGGTGCTTTTCAACACAAACTAATAAGCGAAGCAAAAACCGATAGTGTATGGTCAAATCTTTCGGCGATAAAAAACGATAACATTTTCAAAATTGGAATAGGCTTTGTTGCGTTTGAACAAAACGGTGTCGGCTTAACTATTTATTTGGCGAATATGGCTAATAAGGTTTATCCCGATAAATTCAACTTTGACATTAACAAAATGCTTAAAGATACTATGCAAAATTATTTCGGGGCTACTCTTTCGGATAACGATATAAACAATATGCTAAACGGACTAAACCGAAACGGTCAACCTCTTGCATAAAGCGAGGCATTATATGTTAACAAAAAAAAGAAAAATACCTTATTTTGTTTTTCCGTTGGCTGGGGTTTTGATAATGCTTGCGATTTTTATTATATCCTTGTCAAGCGGTCAATACTCAATATCCTTTGCCGATGCGATGAAAGCATTATTTGGAAATGCGGCAAGCAATACCGATAGAATAGTTATTTGGGAATTAAGGTTGCCGAGAACATTGGTTGCGTGTTTAGTAGGCATAGCCCTTTCAATTTCGGGCTTAATCTATCAAAGCACTTTTCAAAATGAGTTAGTATCGCCAGACATTATAGGCGTTTCGTCTGGCGCAAGTGTCGGTGTTGCAACAGGCTTACTTGTGGGCTTGCCGTTATTGGCGGTTTCGGGCTTGGGTTTTGTATTCGGCGCGCTTGCAATGATACTGACAATCTTAATAGCGCGGATATTTAAGAACAAATCGCCGCTAGTGCTTGTTATAGCCGGTATATTGGTTTCGGGTTTAATGAGTTCTATTGTCAGTTTGATAAAAGCTATGGCAAGTGCGGACACGATTTTGCCGTCAATAACTTATTGGTTGTTGGGGTCATTTTCGTCCGTAAAAATGCTTCATTTTTGGGTATTGCTGCCGATTGTTTTAATCTGCTTAATATTCCTTTATATAATAAGCGGAAAGATTTTGAATAATGTGGCACTTGGGCAAGAGGAAGCAAAAAGCAAAGGCATAAATTATAAGGCGTGGCGTATTGTCATATTGATAATTGGCACGATTTTAACGGCAAGTGCGGTTTCGATTGCCGGTACTATCGGCTGGGTGGGCTTAGTAGTGCCGCATATAACGCGCTTACTTGTCGGGCATACGGCACAAAAAACGCTTCCCGTAGCCGCAGTTTTCGGCGGCTCGTTTATGATGATGACTGATTTATTAGCAAGAACTTTGACGGACAGCGAAATACCCGTCGGAGCAATTACAGGCGTATTGGGTATCGTTATTTTTATGATTATCCTTGCAACGCAAAGGGGGCGAAAATATGGCATTGATTGATATTCGCAACCTTAACTTTGAATACACAAAAGGCAATATTGTTTTAGATAACATAAGTCATTCTATTGAAGCCGGTACAATCAATGTTATTCTCGGTTTGAACGGGTGCGGAAAAACAACACTTATCAAATTGCTTGCTGGGCTTATGAGGTCAACAAACGGAAGTATTACGCTCAAAGATAAACCCATACTTTCAATGGGTGATCACGAACGGTCAAAGATAATAGCTTATGTTCCTCAACTTGCTACAAACCGCATTTCTTTTACAGTAGAGGAATATTTATTGCTGTCATTGACTAATCAAAAAAGTATCTTTTGGCGATCGAGTGAAAAAGACAAGATAAAAGTTAGAGAGTTTATAGAACGGCTTGGAATTGACGAAAGAAAACTCAATCGGCGCGTTGACGAATTATCTGGCGGTGAGAGGCAAATAGTAATGATTTGCGGCGCATTGTTGCAAAACGCCGAAATAATTATACTTGACGAGCCGACTGCCGCCCTCGATATGAAAAATCAATATGCCGTCTTGCAATTTTTGAAAAAGTGTCATAGGAACGAAAATAAGACGATTATATTTTCTTGCCACGATCCTAACCACGCTTTGCGCTTAGGCGGCTATACAATAGCTTTACATGAGGGAAAAATTAAACTTCAAGGTGAAAGCCGCGAAATAATAAAAGCCGAAAATTTAAGAAAGATTTACGGCGAAAATGTTTGCAACTCAAAAGACAGTCAATATAATTTTATTACGATAGATTGGTAAGATTTGCGCTTTAACAATTAAATGGCGATTGGAAGGAAAGAATTTTGATGGACGAGGAATAATAAGAACTCAGTTAGGGAATTGACATAAAAATTTTGTTATAAGCAGATAGTAGATGTATGAAAAAGCAAAATGAAAAATGGAATTTTGATAATAGCTATGCCAAGCTGCCTAAGTTTTTTTTTACTAAGCAAACACCGATTTCGGTAAGCGAGCCTAAGCTTACTATTTTTAATAATGAACTTGCGTCTTATTTAGGAGTTCCTTTCGAATTAGATGTTTTGGCGGGAAACGTAATTTCAAAGGGGGCAGAGCCGTTGGCGCAAGCGTATGCCGGGCATCAATTTGGATATTTTACACTGTTAGGCGACGGACGCGCTATACTTTTAGGAGAACAAATTTCAATCTCCAGTGAGCGTTTTGACATTCAACTTAAAGGTTCTGGAAGAACTCCGTATTCAAGAGGCGGAGACGGGCGTGCCGCGCTTGGCCCGATGTTAAGAGAATATATTATCAGCGAAGCCATGTATGCACTAGGTATCCCTTCGACAAGGAGTTTGGCGGTTGTAACAACGGGTGAGACCGTAATACGTGAAAAAAAACTTCAAGGAGCGATATTGACGCGTGTTGCAAAAAGTCATATTCGCGTGGGAACATTCGAATACGCTTTTCACTTTGGCACAGCGGAGGACGTGCGCAGCTTAGCCGATTATACGATAAATAGACATTTTTCTGATATCGCAAATGATAAAAATAAATATCTATTAATGTTGCGTGAGGTTATTAAACGGCAAGCGTTTTTAATTTCTAAATGGCAATTAGTCGGCTTTATACACGGCGTGATGAACACGGATAATATGGCAGTTAGCGGTGAAACGATTGACTATGGCCCTTGTGCGTTTATGGATGTTTATCATCCTGCAACCGTATTTAGTTCAATTGATACGCACGGGCGTTACTCGTATGAAAACCAACCGATAATGGCCGCATGGAATTTAGCGCGTTTTGCCGAAACTTTAATCCCGCTTTTACATGATGATGAAAAACAAGCCGTCAAGCTAGCACAAAAAGAAATAGCAGATTTTAACGATTTATTTCAAAATCAATGGTATAGGGGAATGAGAGCAAAGCTGGGCTTGTTTAATGAAGAAACGGAAGATATACCATTAATTAAAAACCTGCTACAAATCATGCAACAAGAAAAAGCGGACTTTACAAACATGTTTCGTTCTTTGACATTGAATAAAAAAGAAGACATGGATATATGGTTAAAACCTAACTTTCAACTTTGGTATCAGCTATGGCAAGCGCGGCTAAACAGGCAGGGAAAATCGCAAACTGAAATCACCGCGCATATGAAAAAACATAATCCCGCCGTTATTCCAAAGAATTATAAAGTTGAAGAAGCGTTGACGGCCGCAGAAAACGGTGAATTAAACACACTCAACAATCTTCTTCACGTTTTAAAAAATCCTTACGAATATACGCCCAAGCAAGAAGAATATTCAAAAATCAATACTTCAAAACGATGCTGCGGCTATCAAACATTTTGCGGAACTTAAATTCGGTTTAATATTATATTATCAAGGCGGACAGCTTATCACAAGCCAAGTTTAGATAAGCGCATAGAAAAATCTACGGTTGACAGAGTTTGTTAAAAGATATATAATTATTAGTATGAAAAGAAAGTCTGTTGCGAAATCAGCATTTGTGTTTTTGTTTATAGCAATTATGCTTATGTTTTTGGCTTGCAACAATGTAGAAAATGTTCCGCAATCGGATAATTTTACTGTTTCATATGCCGTTTCTAATGGCGGCAGCATTTCGGGCAAGGCAAGCCAAACCGTAGCACACGGAAAAAACGCCGAACCCGTAACCGCCGTACCGCATGAGGGCTATAATTTTATTGAATGGTCAGACGGCGTAACTAACCCCTTGCGCCATGATACAAACATAACCGCCGCAATCACCGTAACGGCACAATTTGAACGTATATTTTATGACGTAACGTATATCGAAGGTATCGGCGGTCATATACAGTTTAATTATGCAAATCAAACCGTAGCGCATGGCGACAACGCACGCTCCGTAACCGCCGTACCGCATGAGGGCTACAATTTTATTGAATGGTCAGACGGCATTACCACCGCGACAAGGCACGATACAAACATAACCGCCGCAATCACCGTAACGGCACAATTCCAACGCATAACTAACGGCGTAACCTATACTGCGTTAGAGGGGGGCAGCATTTCGGGCAAGGCAAGCCAAACCGTAGCGCACGGCGAAAACGCCGAACCCGTAACCGCCGTAGCAAATGCGGGCTATAATTTTATTCAATGGTCAGACGGCATTACCACCGCGACAAGGCACGATACAAACATAAAAAGCGCACTTAATCTAACGGCAGAGTTTGAAAAAATAACGCAAATAACCTTTGATTATATTTTTAGCAGTGCAATTATAAGCAATCCGCAAGCAAGCATAACGCTAGATTACGGCGAAATACAATCTGCCGCTTTCACCGTTCCCCAAAGAGAAAACTTTATTTTCAACGGTTGGTATTTAGATAGCGATTTTGCCGTTCAAGTTACAGACGAGCTAGGAAACGCACGAATAGGCGATGAAATTTTTTATAGCGGTGCAAGCAAGCTTTACGCAAAATGGACACCCGTGCGGGTAGCAACCTATAAAATTCTTATAGTTTTTGTAACCGAATTTAGCGCAACGCTAGAAGTAAGCCGTCCTTATTTTATGGCAGACCCGTCAGAATATGTAATGACTACGGTAGATTATAAAATGACAGAAACAGAAAGGCAAATCTGCGAATTAAGTGTAGTATTACTAACCGAACAGCTAAACCGCTTACTTGAAGACACGGTTATTTTTGAAATTGATTATTATTTTACAACCGAAACGCTAGGAGCGGAGCATATTAGCAGAAGCTTTTTTTTAAGAAACGAGCAGCTAGAAAGTGATTATTCACTGTGGGCTACAAGAATTCCCGAAGTAAGCGATATTTTAGACGATTACCAAAGTGTTATAACGGTTTTTAGCATGAACGACTATGCTAATTTATTACGCAGTGCAGCGGGTTTAGGGGGAAATAAATATGCGTGCATATATTTAGAAACTTTTTTCCACCAAATGATATATGACAATATCCCGATAGAAACGTTGCTTGATTTAACCAATCCTTATGCGCTTAGGCGTTGGAATTATATTCTTAGCTTGTATACTCATGAGTTTACGCACACTGTCGAACTAATGCTCAAAGACCCTCCACAGGAATTCCATAAAGCGACAGCAGAATTTTTGGTAACACATGGGTATGGATTAGATGGCGGAAGATTAGAAGTTTACGGCTTATATTTGCGGTACGAAGCCACGCTAAACGGCGAAAGGGCTGGCATTCCCAACGGCTTTTGGCACGGCGAAGTAGAAATAAAGCCGCCCCCGATATATTAAAAAAATTACCGTATAAAACGCTTGCAATTTTGTTTGTAACAGGGTATACTATAAAGCATAAATGCGATGATGTAGCATAAGAGTTTTTGCGAATTTAAAAGAGAGCGTTTTCGTAGGCTGAAAGAAACGCACCGCAAAAAAAGATATTCACTACGGAGCACGGCCGATGAAAGTTTATTATGGGTAGTCGGTACGCGGCGGCGACGTTATAGCCAAAAGAGGCAGATGTATAAATCTGTAAACAAAGGTGGTACCACGCTTTTTTTAGGCGTCCTTTCGAGATTTTTTGAGAGGGCGTTTTTATTTTTTAGGAGAGTTTTATGAAGTTTAATTTGTTTGAAGAAATGCGCAAACGCGTACTAATGCAAATCGATACGGCGGATTCGGTAAAAGCTTTACATGAAATCCGCGTAGCTGTTTTGGGAAAAGCGGGCGAGCTGACACAAAGCTTAAAATCGCTTAAAGATTTGCCCGAATCCGACCGTCCTGCGGCGGGCAAATTTATCAACGATATACGCGCAGAAATTGAGGGCGCGTTCGGGCAAAAACAAGCCGCTTTCGACGCGGCCGAGCTTTCGCATAGGCTTGCAAGCGAAAAAATAGATATCACTATTTGCAAGCCCGACCGTCCGCGCGGCGGCTTGCATCCGCTTAATCAAACGCGTCAAAGGATAGCGGACTTTTTTGTTTCTATGGGCTTTACCGTTGCAGACAGCCCGGAAATTGAAACCGACTACTACAACTTTGAGGCGTTAAATATTCCGTCAGACCATCCCGCGCGCGAAATGCAGGATACGTTTTTTATTACCGAAAATATTTTATTGCGTTCGCAAACCTCTTCGGGTCAAATCCGTTTGATGGAAAAAATCAAGCCGCCTATTAAAATGATTTCGCCGGGAAGGGTGTATCGCGCAGACGATGTAGACGCAACGCATTCGCCGATGTTTCATCAAATGGAAGGTTTGGTAGTTGATAAAAATATTACGATGTGCGACTTAAAAGGCATATTAGATTTGTTTGCAAAGCAATTTTTCGGTGCGGCTACAAAAACGCGTTTTCGCCCTTCGTATTTTCCGTTTACCGAGCCGAGCGTAGAGGTTGACGCATCGTGCTATATTTGTGGCGGCACGCCCAAAGCGGACGGTTGCAGAGTATGCAAGGGCGGCGGTTGGATAGAAATTTTGGGTGCGGGTATAGTAAATCGCAAGGTACTGCAAAACTGCGGAATTGATGCGGATGTATATTCGGGCTTTGCGTTTGGAATGGGGTTAGACCGCATTACCAATATTCTGCACGGCATTTCGGATTTACGTGTGGTTTTTGAAAACGACATACGTTTTTTAAAGCAATTTAGGTAAATTACACGAATTATGTCTTGCATAACATTATAAAGAGGATTAAATTATATGAAATTATTATTAAGTTGGCTAAACGATTATGTAGATTTAAAAGGTATTAAGCCGCAAGAATTAGCGGATAAACTGGTTCATATCGGATTTGAGGTAGAGGATATAATAACTGCCGATAACGAATGTATCTTAGATATCAGCATTACGGCAAACCGTCCTGATTGTCAATCGGTATACGGTATGGCGCGCGAAATAGGTGCGGTATTAAAGCGTAAGGTTAAGCCCTTAAAGCTTTCGTATAAAACTGCCGCAGCCTCATGCGCACCCGTAGCGGTGGATATAGAGGATTACGCGCTGTGTTCACGCTATACGGGCAGAATTATCAAAAACGTGCGTATCAAAGAATCACCCGATATCATTAAGAAACGCCTTACCTTGTTAGGGCTGAAACCGATAAACAACATAGTAGACATTACTAATTATGTATTGTTAGAAGTTGGGCAGCCTTTACATGCGTTTGATATTCGTTACATCGAAGAAAAAATAATTGTCCGCAATGCAAGTAAAGGCGAGCGTTTAAAGCTATTAGACGGAAGCGAATATAACCTTACCGAAAAAATGCTTGTTATAGCGGATAAAGCTAAGCCGCTTGCGCTTGCGGGTGTTATGGGCGGCGAATATAGCGGGATAGCTAACGATACGCAAACCGTATTTTTAGAATCCGCTAGATTTGCACGCGGTTCTATACGCGCAACAGCGCGGAGCTTAGGAATAAAATCGGATTCTTCGGCAAGATTTGAAAAAGGTGTAGATTACGAAAGCATTGATATAGGCCGCGAGCGTGCGCTGGCATTGATGGACGAATTAGACGCGGGGACAATAACCGACCTTGTTTGCGAAACTTCCGCACCGCAGCCGCCGCAAAAAGTTGTAACAACTTCCGCACTGCAAATCGTAGGCGTTTTAGGAATAAGTATACCCGAAAAAAAGATTGTTGATATTTTAACTGCGTTAGGCTTTACGTGCGTAGTTAAGAATAAAAAAATCTACTGCACCGTACCGCTTTTTCGCGAGGATATTGACGGGTACGCGGATTTAGCAGAAGAGGTAATTCGGTTTTACGGCTACGACAAGCTTACCTCCACCATGTTTAATGCGGGCGAAACCGTTGTGGGAGGGTATTCGGTTCGTGATAATAATATCCGCGCGGTTAAAGAGTTAATGCTGGGGTTCGGCGCATTTGAGATTGTTACGTATTCATTTATACCGCAAAAGCAATACGACAGTTTGAGTGTACCCGCAAGTGATAAACTGCGTGAAACTATTAAAATTATCAATCCGCTTAGCGAGGATTACGCGGCAATGCGCACACAGCTTTCGGGTAATATGTTAAATACGGTGCGATTAAACCGCAGCCGCAAAAACGATAATTTTCGTTTGTTTGAAGTGTCAAGACGCTATATTGCCGACAAGCTGCCGCTTAAAGCTTTGCCGCAAGAAAATGAAACGCTGTGTATGGCATTCGTCGGAAAGGGAGAGGATTATTATACGTTAAAATCCGCCGTAACCGAGTTATTAGTTCAATTTAAAATAGAGCATTCCTTAGCGTATACGGATTGTGCGTGGCTGCATCCGGGCATGGGAGCAAAAATAATTACGTCGACAGGAGTAATCGGGCATTTTGGAAAAATTCATCCTATTGCGGCTAAAAATTTTGAGTTGTCGGAAGATGTATTTTTGGCGGAAATATGCCTTGAATCGCTAATTAGCCGTACTATGCCAAACATAACGTATCAAATTCTCCCTAAATATCCGGCAGTAGACCGTGATTTGGCAGTAGTCGTTAAGGATGAGTTTACAGTAGGAGAATTATCGGCGTGTATTCAAGCCGCCGCAGAGGGGCTGTGTAAGCAGGTGGAATTGTTTGATATTTACAAGGGCGCGCAAATTGAACAGGGCTTTAAAAGCATCGCGTTTTCGATTAGACTGCAATCTGCGCAAAGCACCTTAGCGGATGCGCAAATACAAGACGTTATGAAAAATATTTGCAATGCGCTGCAAACTCAATTCGGCGCAAAATTACGTTAAAAGTATGATTGATTTAAAAACGGCGCAAGCCTTAGAATTTGATAAAATTTTAGAAATCTTATCTAGCTTTGCAGTTTCCGAACGCGCAAGACAGGAGATTTTGCACATCAATTCCGCGTCTGATATGAACGAGGCACAGCGGCTTTTAGATACAACGGAAGAGATGTATATGGTGTACCATAAATATAACCTTTCGCCTATTGCTGCGTTTGACGATATTACCGAACCGTTAAAAAAGTGTTCCGCGCGCGCTATATTAAATCCCGCAGAGCTATTAAAAATTGCGCGCCTTATACGCAGTGCCCGAATTGCCAAAAAAGAGCTTGCTTCCGTCGGCAGCGAAATACTTTATTTAAGCCAAGCCGCAGACGAATTGCAAATTGCCGCCGAATTAGAAAAAGCGATAGGTGATTCAATTGCATCCGATTGCGAAATTAAAGACTCTGCAAGCGATGTCTTGCGGGCTTTGCGCCGTAAAATTGCGGCAGCGGATAATAAGCTTAAAGAAAAGCTTAGCAGCTATATACGTTCGCCGAATTTAACAAAATTTTTACAAGACGCACCCGTTACCGTTCGCAACGGCCGCTTTGTACTTCCTGTTAAATCGGAATGGCGGGGAGAGATAGGCGGACTTATCCATGACCAATCCTCAAGCGGTGCAACCGTATTTATAGAGCCTTTTCCGATTGTGGAACTGAATAACGAATTAAAATCGTTGCAGCTTGAAGAGGCGGCGGAAATAGAACGGATACTTATGCGGCTTTCAGAAATAACCGCCTCATGCGCAGAAAATCTTGATAAATGCCAAAGCATTTGTACTATGCTAGACATAACTTGTGCTAAAATGCGTTTTTCTTGCGATATAAAAGGCATTAAGCCTGCTTTAAACTGTTCAGGCAATATTAACTTAATTGAATCGCGTCATCCGCTTATAGCGCGCGATGTTGTTGTTCCTGTTACTTTAAAGGTAGGAAAGGATTATAAGCTTTTGCTGATTACAGGGCCGAATACAGGCGGAAAAACCGTCTGTTTGAAAACGGCGGGCTTGTTTTGCGTTATGGCTTGCGCGGGCCTTTATTTGCCTTGCGGAGAGGGCAGCGAGGCTGCTGTATTCGACCGCATATTTTGCGATATCGGTGATGACCAAAGTATATTAAACTCTTTAAGCACCTTTTCTTCGCATATTGTTAATATCGCGTATATAACGCATAATGTTACCAACCGTTCGCTGGTTTTATTAGACGAGTTGGGTTCGGGTACAGACCCTTCCGAAGGTGCGGCGTTGGCATTCGGCATTATCAGGCATTTAGAGCGCGCGGGTGTAACAGGCGTTATTACAACGCATTACGGCGAATTAAAGCAATACGCTGTTTCGGGCAAGATTATTCAAAACGGCTGTATGCAGTTTGATGACGCCACCTTGAAACCAACCTATAAACTTTTGTACGGCATACCGGGCGCGAGCCACGCATTAAAAATAGCATCTTCATTAGGCTTATGTGCGGACATTATTAAAGACGCGCGCACAGCCTTAGGCGGAGAAAAAACAAAATTCGAGGACGTTTTGGCTTTTGCGGAAAAAGCTAAATCTGAGGCAATTGCCGAACGCGCTGAGGCGGCTGCGCTAAGAAAGCAAGCGGAGGAGGAAACGGCTTTTGTCGTAGCGGAGCGTACCGCGTTGAAAGAAAAAATGCAGCGGTTTGATGTAAACGTTAAATCGGAATTAAAACGAATTTCTGCAAGTTACGCAGAGCGGGCTAATGAACTTATACAAGATTTAACTCAACGTTTAAAGCAAGAGGACGAGCGTGCATTAATCGAGGCAAAGCGTTTGCGCGGTCAAATTGAAACAATCCAATATGCGTATGCCCCCGAAGAAGTGCCGCAAAAAGCTTTTAAACCGTTGGCAATAGAAATAATAAAAATAGGTATGTCCGTATTTATCCCCAGTCTTGACTGCGAGGCGGTTGTTACAGCAATGCCGGATAAACGGGAAGAAGTGGCCTTGCGCTGCGGCAGTGCGCAATTTAAAATGCACCTATCAAAGCTTGCAGAAGCGGAAAAAAAGAACGTATCTAACAAAAAAACTCCGTCTGTTTTAAAAGGCACTTTTTCGGACAGCGAGGCAATTTCGGGTCGGCTTGTCGAGTTAAAGGTTATCGGTTTAACCGTTAGTGAAGCAATTGAACTTATAGAACCGCATATTATGTCAGGCATACTCAGCGGTTCTGTCTTAAAAATTATACACGGAAAAGGAACGGGCGCGTTAGGTAAAGGAATTCAGCAATATTTAAGGTCTTTAAAAGGCGTAAAATCTGTGCGTTACGGCGCGTATGGTGAGGGTGAGCGCGGCGTAACCATAGCGGAGTTTTAAAAATTTAACAATTTAGTCATATTATGCAGTTAAAATACTTGTCTAAACTAAAAAAATCTTGTATAATTATGAACATAGCGTTAAGCTTGGAGGAATAACTAATGGCAAGTTCTAAAATTTTAATTGTTGATGACGAAGATAATATATGTCAGCTTTTAAATTTATATTTAACTAAGGAAGGCTTTTCTACTACGATTTGTCATAGCGGAAAGGAAGCGGTTCGGCAAGTACGCGAGCAAAGCTTTGATATTGTGCTGATGGATATTATGATGGATAATAACGACCGAGACGGTTTAGACGCCGTAGCGGCGATTCGTCAATTTTCTAGCGTTCCTGTAATTTTTCTTTCGGGAAAGGGACAGCCTATGGATATTATCAACGGTTTGGATATCGGTGCGGACGGTTATGTAACAAAGCCGTTTGAACCGCAGGAGTTAATCTCCCGCATAAAGGCGTTGTTAAGGCGTTCACAACCCGTTGTACCCGTCGCGGTTAATTCGGATATAACTATCGGCACGCTGCATATCAGTATCAGCAATTATGTGGTTACGGTTGCCGATAAAAAGTTGGACATGCCTCCTAAAGAAATCGAATTATTATATTATTTATGCACCAATCCGATGCGTGCATTTACACGGGAGCAGCTGTTAAGTCAAGTGTGGGGCGCAAATTATAAGGGTGATACGCGTACAGTAGACGTACACATTAAAAGAATTCGTGAAAAACTGGGTAAATCCGATAAATGGCGGCTGGACACTGTTTGGGGTGTTGGCTATAAATTTGAAATTTTTTAATAAACGGAAATTTATATAACGTATGAAATTTTTTAAAAATGCTACATTCCGTTTAATCTTCGGATGTGTTTTGATTATGATAACGGCGATTTTGCCGTTATATCTAATTTTAAAGCTTGCGCCGCCTTCGTTTCATATAGCCGCGTTGATAGGCGCAATTTTATTGTGCGCAGGCGAAGCGGTTTTGATTGTTATGTTGCATTATAGGTTGTCTGTAAAGCCCATCCGTGCTATGACAAAGGGTTCAAAAAAAATCACCAAAGGCGAATATGTTAAAATCGAATCCGCTTCGATGGATAAGGATTTACAAAATTTATTAGCATCTTTAAACGCTACCGCGCACGAGTTTGAAAACTTAGAGCAAATGCGTAAGTCATTCGTGTCGAATGCTTCGCACGAATTGCGTTCGCCGCTAACCTCTATACAAGGTTTTTTGCAAGCGATTTTAGACGGGACTATCGGTGTGGAGGACCACGAAAAATATTTAAAAATCGTTTTCCGCGAAACAAAACGCTTGTCTTCGTTGATAAATTCGATGCTAGATCTTTCACGAATGGAATCGGGTAAAAATCCGCTTGTTCCGCTGCGCTTTGAGTTGAATACCGTTGTCAAGCAAGTAGTAGAGCGTTTTGAACCGAATTTAATTAAAAAAGAATTGCAGTTAGACGTTGACTTTGCGCGGGAGATGTGTTACGTTTTTGCGGATAAGGATAAAATAATTCAGGTGCTGATTAACTTAATTGATAACGCGATTAAATATTCACCCACGCGTTCGCGCATTCTTATTACAACGCACTTGCACGGCAAAAAGGTTTATGTTTCCATTAAGGACAACGGTTTTGGAATCAGTAAAAAAGACCAAATGTTGATTTGGGATAGGTTTTATATGGCGGATAAAGCGCACACACCTACAAAAAATAAGGGTACGGGCTTAGGGCTTTCGATTGTTAAAAAAATAGTCGAAGACCACAAGGAGGTTATTTGGGTAGAAAGCAATAAGGGTGCGGGTTCAACCTTTATCTTTACGCTGATTTTATTTGACCCTAACAAGCATAAAACGGACGGAAAAGAAAAGTAATGATATATTTAGATAACGCCGCTACAACCTGTATAATAGAGGAGAACGCGTCTTTCGCTGCTAAAAATGCTAAGGATTTTTTTAATCCTTCCGCCGCATATGCGCAAGAGGCGCGTAACCAAATTGAAAACGCACGCAAAACGTTGGCGGAGTATTTGGGTGCGTCGGCGGATGAGATATATTTTACCTCCTGTGCTACGGAGGCAAACAACTGGGCTATATTTAGCGGTGCTACAAAGAAACAAAAGCTTAAAGCAGTTACTTCGGCGGGGGAACACGCGTCCGTATACGAAAGTTTTACCGAGTTATCGCGGCGCGGAATACAAACCGTTATTTCGCCGCTGCTTAGCGATACCCGCGTTAATGCCGATAAGCTTATCGAAAATGCGTCTTGCGATTGCGGCTTTATTTCGTTGATACATGTTTCTAACGAAACGGGCGCAATTAACGATATAGGCGCGATTTTTTCGGAAATCAAAAAGCGCAATCCAAACGTAATTTTGCACTCCGACGGCGTTCAGGCATTTGGAAAAATCAGTACGCAGGTTGGCGGCTTAGGGGCGGATTTATACGTGGTAAGCGGACATAAAATCGGCGCGCCCAAAGGAATCGGCGCGCTGTACATTAAAAAAGGCGTACAAATCCGTCCGCTACTGTTTGGCGGTGAGCAAGAAAATAAATTGCGCGCGGGTACTGAAAACGTTGGCGGTATTACCGCATTTGCTGCCGCAATAGAGGCTTATTCGCGCCGATATCGTGAAACTAATTTTACTAGCTTACGCGAAAGCTTTTTGCAAATCTTGTATCAAGCGGACGGAATTAACTTAAACGGCAGTTTAGATAATTCTGTGTGTAGTATATTTTCGGTATCGGTGCGCGGAGTAAAGGCAGAAATTTTGCAGCGCGTACTCGCGGAAAAAGACGGGGTAATTATCGGCTTAGGGTCTGCGTGCAGTAAAGCAAAAAGAGGAAACCGCGTATTAGAGGCCGCAGGAAAAACTAAGTTAGAAGCCGAAGAAAGTATCCGCATCAGCTTCGGCGCGGATACAAATCTAGAATTTGCAAAACAAGCGGCGCAGCTTATCGCGCAGCGTATCGGTGCGCTGCGCCAAAACTGTCATTAGCGGCAAGGAGAAAAAAACATGGAAAACGTCCTAATAATCCGTATCGGAGAAATATTTTTAAAAGGGAAGAATCGCGGTTTTTTTGAAAAAACATTGACGGCAAACTTAAAAGAAAGGCTTTTAGGCGTGCAGTGTAAGCTAAACGTTCAGCGCAACCGTTATGTGGTTTCCGACTATAAAAGCATCGAACAAGAAAAAATTATAGGGCTTTTAAAAACGGTTTTCGGTGTACACTCTTTAAGCACGGCCATACGTGTGCAATCGGATTTTGACATAATTTGTCGGGCTATGTGTGAAATAACGCCGAATACAGGTTCTTTTCGGATTACCGCTAATCGCGGCGATAAAACTTTTTTATTAAATTCAATGGAATTAAACCGCCGTTTGGGTGAACATTTACTAACGCAAAAAAGCGGCTTAACGGTAGATTTACATAACCCCGACTTTACGGTTAATGTAGATGTGCGCGAAGAAGGCTATACGTATTTGTTTCATGCGCGTATCGCAGGCGCGGGCGGCATGCCTGTTTCGACAGCGGGGCGCGGGCTTTTGCTGCTGTCGGGCGGTATCGACAGCCCTGTGGCGGGCTATATGATGGCTAAGCGCGGCTTAAGTTTAGAGGCACTGCATTTTCATTCGTATCCTTACACGGGCGAGGCGGCGCAAAAAAAAGTAGAGGGTTTGGCGCATATTCTGCGCGGATACTGCGGCGCGATTCCGCTTATGCTTGTGCCGTTTACGCGCATACTGGAAAGCATAAAAAAACATTGCAGCGAGAATTTTATTATTACAATTATGCGTAGGTGCATGATGCGCATTGCCCAGCGCGTCGCGCTTTCAAAACGCATAGGCTGTATCATAAACGGGGAAAGCTTAGGTCAAGTTGCAAGCCAAACGCTAGAAAGTATTACCGTAACAAACGATATTATAAAAACCATTCCGATTTTACGTCCGCTTATCGGTATGGATAAGCAAGAGATTATAGAAATTGCGCAAAAAATCGGTACGTTTGATACCTCTGTGCAGCCGCATGAGGATTGCTGTACCGTTTTTCTGCCCGACAAACCCGTAATTAAGCCTAAGCTTTCCGAATGTGAAAAGCAAGAACAAAAAATCCCCGATTTAGATACATTACTAATCGAGGCTTTTAAGGGGATTGTTACGGGTAAAATTTATTAAATTACTTCTGTTATTTCTGTTTTAAGTAAGTCATACAGTTTTTTGTTGTCTTGAACATAGCTTGCATGATTTTCATTTTCAAGAATAATGATTTTTCCGTGTTGAACATTTTCGGCAACGGCCGTAGAATGAGATAGTTTTACGATGTCCTTTTGCGCGTGGTATACGGTTGTCGGGGTTTGAATGGTTTTTAATTGTTCAATTGTTATGTTGGGCTGTTTAAGCATAAGCTTTAATTTGTCGGAGCGGGTAAAAAAGTGTGCAAAACCGATTAAAAACCTAATTTTACATACGATACCGTTTGGAGAAAGATTAACGCCTGCAACGATTAACTTTTTAAGCAAATCGGGGTATTTTATCGCAAGCGTTAAGCCTGTAATGCCGCCGTCGCTAAAACCGAACAGTATCGGGTTTTTAATTTGTTCGTAATCAATTAGTGCTTTAACATCGTCTGCCATATCGGTATAGGATAATCTTTTAACTGTATCCGATTGCCCGTGGCTGCGTGTGTCGGGCGCGAAAACAGTAAAGTTTTCTTGCGCTAATTGCTTTGCTATTTGTGTAAACAAAGTATTATTTTCGCCGTTTCCGTGCAAAAAAATTATCGGCTGACCTATTCCGCTTTTAGCATACGCAAGCTTTATTCCGTTATGGGTAAACTCTTTATTTTCCATATATATATAGGTAGTTATTCTGTATCGGTAGGGCAGCACCATTTGCACATTTCGCACCCGCATGAGCATTTTGCGGGGGTTAAAAAGCAATTCGGCGTTTGCCCGATTATTTCGGCTATTTTTGTAAGCATAAAAACATCGGGAAGACTTTCACCCCGTTCCCACTTGCCAACCGCTTGCGGGCTGACATGAAGCATATTTGCAAGCTCTGCCTGCGTCAGCCCTTTGGCTTTGCGGCCGTTTGTTAATATCTCCCCAATGTTTTTTTCAGTCATACTTTATTTTTTACACAACGGACAGTTTCCGCCGCAACCGCAGTGATTTTCGGGCGTACATTTGCATTGACCGTTACCGCCGCATACACAGCCGCAGCTGCATTTATTTTCGTTAGCGTTTTCCATCGGTTTATACCTCCTTGTTTAGTCGGAATTCCTATATATGCAGTATACCACATATGTGTAAGCTTGTCAATATCCCAGCGCGCTACCGTTAGTTGTTTTTATAAACGGATATTTTAATTTTAAAGGGGAGGTATAAGCTTTAAACAGTGGGTAATAATAACCGTTATCAAAGGAGGCAAAAATGATAGCGGTAAAAAATTATCAAAATCTAAATGAGCTGTTGGTGCAAGAAGAACTGATACGTTCTGTCGCGCACCATTATCACGGCTTAACAAAAGAACAAGAGGTAAAATCGCTGTACGAAAAAATTATATCGCAAAGCGAAAAAAACTCAACCGATATTGTAAACTATCTAAAATCCCACAGTTAAAATTTTTTAAAGGAGAACTAGGCAATTATGTCAAAAAGACTTAACGACAAATTAATGCTAACCGATATCATAACGCATTTAAAAGACATTATGACGCTATCGGGCATGGCTATCAAGGATTCTAACTGCGCCAAAATGCGCGCGCTGATAACAACCACAAGCGGCAGGGTAGAGGAAAATCAGTTTGCGGTGTTTAAGTACATGAATAAAGCGGGTTATTACCCAGTTTATAACGCAGATGTAAGCCTTGTAAAACAATCCGTTCAGATGTTTTCGGATATTTAGACGGATTAAAGGGGAGTGGAATAAATTTATTGCATTTAAAAAGGACTGTTTTGTAAGCAGTCCTTTTTTAGTATTGCTGTGAAAATATATTTAAACACTTCATTCAACAGAGATATTTAAAGTAGAGTGTAAGTTATATTTAATCGGTTGATTTTCATTTGTGATAAAAAACTAAATAAGGAATTTTCTCATCTATAATTGCTGAGGTTTCTTCAAAACCTTTTTCAAGGAAAATAGCTGCAATTATTGCCTCAAGCAAAGTGGCAGGGTCATCTACCAAATTATCACTTGACTGGTTTTTATCGGCATATATTAAGTTGGGATATCTTAACATATTACAAACATCTGAAAGATGTTTATTATTTTCGCATTTGGCTCGTATTCCCGTAATATCGTGGCTGTTCAAATTGCCGCAATTAAAAAGAGTATTAGTATGATAAAGTTTTATAACTGCATCTCCAAGTGTTGCCAATGAAGAATTAGCATATTTTGCCTTGCTTGTTTTTGCTCCATTTTCAGTTTTTGTAACATCAAATGCTTTATTAGGGTTTCCGAATTCTTTAAGCCAAATTCTGTTGCTAAATATTTTATTTCTTCCACTCTCTTTATTTTTTCCATTCTCATATAATATCACAAAAAATTTAAAAAAGAAAGTGAAATTCACTTTCTTTTTTAAATTGTACGGTTCGTTTGCAAGCACTTTGCAGAGTTTGGGCAAAAAGCACAACACCAAAAAGGTAGGTTATATACCCTTTGATTTTATGCGTCTTTTGTTAGTCATATAAGTATAATGAGTTCCTTTTATGAAGTCGGCTTTGCCTTATGAAGCCGCTAACGCTTATGAAGTGCTGCTTTGCAGCATGAAGTGAAGTGCCAAATTCGACCTTAATGCAAAGCTTGCTTTGCTCTTCATGCGCGTAGCGCACTTCATATTTTCATGCGAAGCACTTCATTCAACAGAGGTTGTCGAACTATTTGGTTCGACAACCTCTGTTGTGGTGGAGATATGCGGATTCGAACCGCAGGCCTATGCATTGCGAACGCATCGCTCTACCAACTGAGCTATATCCCCAAGACCTAATTTAGTATAGCGGTTTTTAATGCGGTTAGTCAAGCGTTTAAACATAACTTTAAAAAAAATATACATATAGCTGCTACTAAATACCGCATACTAAACCTATGGAAAACGTAACGTATGTTAATATCGAAAATCACGAAGTGGCGATTAAGAATCTTGCAAAGGTGTACAGCGATAAGGGTAGGGTATTAAAAGGCGAAGTAATTGAGTATTATGTTAAAATCGCGCCGTTGATTTTGCCGCATATTCACAATAAGCCATTTTCGATGATTCATTTTCCCGACGGCGAATCGGGAAAAAGCTTTTATCAAAAGCAATGTCCGCGCGAAGCACCCGCGTGGCTAAAAACGGTTAGCTTAAAAAGCTCGGTTAAGGGAAGTATAGACTGGTGTTTGGTAAACGATACCGCTAGTATGGTGTATATGGCGAATCGCGGCGTTATTGAAATGCACACATGGTTTTCCCGCTTGCCTGATTTAACCGCGCCCGATATGGCGGTAATTGATTTAGACCCAAGCGGCGACACAGGCTTTAAAGAGGCGGTTTATATAGCACGTGTTTTTCGCAGTGTGCTAGAACAGTTAAATGTTTATTCCGTTCCTAAAACCAGCGGGGGCAGAGGCTTGCATATTTGCATTCCTGTTAAAAACGCCGATTTTAACCGTGTGCAAGAATTTTTAAAGCATATTTGCATATCCGTTGCCGCAACGTATCCTCAGCGCGCCACTATGGAGCGCAGCGTAATAAAGCGCGGCGACAAGATATATTTAGATGCTGTTCAAAACGCACAAGGAAAAACCATTACCGCGCCGTATTCGCTGCGGGCGCGTCCGCATATTCCTGTATCGACTCCCTTAGAATGGGATGAATTGCTTAGTGATACGCTGATGCCTGCCGATTTTACCATACGCAACATCTTTGCGCGTATTAGTGAAAAAGGGGATTTATTAAAAGATTTTTATAAAAAAGCGCAGGAATTACCCAAATTTTAAAGTTATGTCTGTCATAATCAAGTAAAATTGTTTAAACAGAGGTTTAGAACAAAAGTAAAGCAAGTAAAAAGAGGTGTGCAATTATTTACATTACAACCTCTTTTGGCGCACCCGGAGGGATTCGAACCCCAAACCTTCCGGTCCGTAGCCGTTGGGATTCTTTTATTTTACATACTCGTTTTATTTAGTTTTTTATCGTTGTTGATACTTAATATGGCTGTTTAAAGGCATTATAAGCCCTTTGCGGCACGAAAGCAAGCACTTTAGAGGAATTTGCTGAATCAACAGTTAAAATCAATTAACAACGATAATTAACAATCAACAAAAGATAATTGCAGAAATCCGTGCAGAAATCGTAGACATTTGTTAGACCAAAACAATTAAAAAGGTTAGTACTTCATGATAACTTATTTACTTATCAAATCGTAGTATTTGTTTTATCGGATAAAAAATGCCATCGTGGATTTAAAAAACAATTTTTCATTCCGGCGCGGTGAATGACGCAATGATTGCGCGCGGGAACAATATTAACGGTGATGCTGTTAGTTTTTGTTAAAATAAATATCGTTGACATCAACTTCTTTTTCGAGTGGATTTCCTAACACATAATCTTCGGCGTCCTTAGTTATTGCTATTTGTCCATTTGGACTAACAAGTAAATTATTACATTCAAATTCCTTTTGTGTAACTGCTCTGATATTCATTGATGGATACTTTTGTTGAAGTCCTTGATAGAGTTCTTGGTATCTGACGTAGTCTATATCGAATAAATCCCTATTTTTTTTAGAAATATGCCGCATAGCCGTGAATTTCATAATTTTCCACTCATCTATACCTTCTTCCTCAAGCTTATCGCCAAGTTCGTTAAAGTCATTAAGATTTTGCCCTGAGGCAACTGAATTAACAGCAATACGCAAACCATTCATTTTTACTAATGGTATTCTGCTTAAAACTAACAATTCGTTGCCTTGAGGTTTACCCATTATTTTATTTGACTGAGGGTTTAATGAATTTAGTGACAAATTTATTTGACCGCAAATTCCACGCAACTCTATTAAAGCTTCAGATGTAAGTAGCTGACCGTTAGTATTGATTTTATTTAGAACACCTTTACTGTTTGCGTAATTCAAGAGCTTCATTAAATGTGGTATCAAAAGACTTTCGCCACCAGACCAAGTAATTTTATTAACGCCAAATTCCAATAGATTGTTTAATATTTTCATGTGTTCGTTAAGCGAAAGGTCTTTTTCATCTGCAAAACTAAAACAAAACTTACAATGCTGATTGCATTTGTTTGTAATTACCCAACAAACTTTTTTTAAATTTTCTTGCACTGTTTTGCTCATACATATAGCATAGTATAAGTCGAGGATTTGCGCAAGATAGCATTCTTTGCATTGATTGTTAGAGATTTTTAGTGCAGTAAATATACCTTTTATTGAATATAAAGGTTGCTTATATTGTAATAACTAGCCATTGTGTTCATTTCATGCTATACTGTTATTGTGAATTTCTCAAACATCAATACCAATCTATATAGAACCTTTATTGAGGTATATGAAACAAAAAGTTTTTCAAAGGCAGCGGAAAACTTGTTTTGCACACAGCCAGCGGTAGGTTCTGCTATTAGGGAATTAGAGGCTCAATTAAAAACAAAATTATTTGTTACGCATACAAGAGGTGTTGAGCCTACAAGTGCTGCTAGTGAATTATATAGGGTTGTGCAGCCTGCATTTGTTGAATTGAATCGTGGTGAAGATGTAGTAAGGGAAATTAGCGCATTGACAGCGGGCGAAATAAGTCTTTCTTGCCCTTCACATATATCGTGTTTTGTTTTGCTAAAATACATTTGCGACTTTCGCAAGCAATATCCGAATATTCGAATTAAAATTTATACGGTTGGAAAAAACGAAACAATCGAAATGCTTTCCAAGCGAAACATTGAATTTGCAATAGAGGTATTGCCATTAGAAAATAGCTCTTTTGATGTGGTAAGTCTTTTGGAAATGCCTTATACTTTTTATACTTCAAAGAAATTTTTAGCAGAAAATAATCTCAACGAAATAATTAAAAAAAATGATTTGGAAAAACACCCTATCATTGTACCCGCAAAAACTTCGAGAACATTACAAACACTGATTAAAAAATTGAATGTTGATGTTAATGTAATGATAGAGGCTACTACCTCGGAATTGGGCTACAACTTGGTGTTGAATGATTGCGGCATTGGGCACACTCTCGAAATATTCTTAGATGGTAATTATAGAAAAGATGAGATAGTAAAATTGAAGTTAAAAGATGCTGAATTGCCAAAAGCAACATTAGCTTATGCGTGTTATGAAAAATCAGTTAGCAAGGCAGGACAAGTGTTTTTAAAAGGACTTAGAGAATACTGTGAAAAATTAGGGAACAACAATGAATAAATTGCTTTTTTCAGTTGTTGGGAAACCTAACTCTGGCAAAGATACCTTGATGTTTGATTTGTCGGCTCACTACAATGGCAAACACAATTTAGAAATTATTTCGGTAAGCAAACTTATAAGAACTATTGACCATAATTCAGCATTATGGAGAGATATTGAAAAGGTTTTTAATAGTGGACAGTTCATACCACAACATATAGTTAACGAGCTTTTGGTTTCAGCGATACAGAAAAGCAAAAGCGATTTAGTTTTTTTAAATAGTGCCACTACGACAATGGCTCAATCGGAAATTTTTGATAGCAGTGGGATACTGCCTTTAAGTGCTTTAATATTGCTATCTGCAACTGATGATTTTTGCAAAGCGAGAGCAGAAAAAAGAATTGTATGTGAAAAATGTCGCAAACCATATCAAATAGAGCAAAAACTTAGCACCTGTCTTGTCTGTGGTGGAACACTCGTGCGCAGAATAGATGACACTAATTTACAGAAACGATTTATAGAATATCAAGAAAACACTATCCCAGTGATTGAGCATTTTAAAAAACATAAGATAATGATGCTTGACATTCCGATTAATGAAAATTCAACTCAACAAAAGACTTGCGAAAAAGCAACAGAATTTTTTAAGACAAATTTCGGTTTGTAATAAACCGGATTTGAAAATATTAATTATAAAAGGAGCTACAATAATGGCAAAGTTAGAAACTGAATACGAAGCAAAAGTTCTTGACATCAACAAGGCAGAGATTGAAAAACTATTACGGGCTTTGGGTGCAGAATTCAACGGCAGATTTGAGCAAAAACGATATACCTATAATACCGTTGATGCAGAAAATCAAAGTAAATGGATTAGATTAAGGAGCAACGGAAAAAAATCAACACTATGTTTCAAATCTATCGAAACAGACCGTATTGACGGAACGAAAGAAATCGAGTTTGAGGTGCCAGATTTTGAGCAAGCTGACAAGTTTTTAGAGTGTATTGGCATACCTCACAAACAATATCAAGAAAACACAAGAACGCAGTATCACTTAGATGGTGTTGAAATTGATATTGATGAATGGCCGCTAATTCCTATCTACCTTGAGGTAGAGGGCAAAAACGAGCAAGAAGTTTTAGAAACAATTAAAAGACTAAAATTAGATAAGCATCGTATTACAAGTAAAAATACAAACGATGTTTACCAAATGTATGGGATTGATTTGACCAAAATAAAGGACTTGCGTTTCCCTAAGTAGAAACCATGATAACGGTTTCGTTGACCTCAATCGTACAAGAAAAAGAATCTTGTCATTTTGTCGAGATTCATTTTTCATTGCCTATGCGGTGATACATGCACTAATGATTTTCATTGATTCAATTCACCTCAAAACACAAAAAATGGATTCTAGTATCAGAACCATTACAGAACTTCTTAGAAAAAAGGTTCGCTAATTCTAAGTTACAAGGCTTTGAAACAATAATTTGCGCCAGACCGGATACCATCAGATTCGTTTTAGAATATACTAACGCGGGTAAGGGTGGGGAACAAAAATAAGCATACCTTAAAAACCACTAAAAATAGCAAAAATCAAGGTGGAACGGCGTGTTTTTAGGGTATCCACTTGCCAAATCTATATGTTCTATTGAACATAGCCGCTAATGTATAAATCTAGCGGCTATGTTTTACACGGCTATGTTTGGCTGAATATTATCGCCGCATCTATTGACATATAGCAAAATAAATGATAAAATTAAACAAATATAAACAAATGCAAAGGTAATTTATGATGTATATAAGTCCGTTGTCTTCTGAAAAAGAATCTGTAATTCCTTCTCAGCTTATTAGTAGTTTAAGAACTGGCAATGTTTTGGCTTGGGTTGGAGCAGGACTTTCAATAGGAGCAGGGTATCCATCTTGGAAAGACTTGATCATTTCTATTTCTAACAAGATAATGTGTGCTGAATGGTCTGACAAAAGTCTTATTGATTGGATCGTCAATAATTCTAAATATAATCCAGAATGGGCAGCAGAAGTTTTATTTAATACTAGCAAGCATGATTATTATGAATCATTGAGAAATATTTTTGATAACAACAAAAATGTTAATTCATTAACACATTCATTATTGGCAATTTTGCCATTTAAGGGTTATGTCACAACTAACTATGACTGTTTGATTGAAAAGCATATTGAGAAATTTTCAAATTATGAACCAAAAACATATGATTATACCACGGCTCTTAATCTATTGACAGATAATTCATACGATAAGTTTGTGCTAAAAATTCATGGAGATATTAAGAATGGTATTGATAAATTGATTATGACGGAATCTGAATATTATAAGCTAGAAAAAAATGATGCCTATTATAAAGTATTGTCGTGGGTTTTTTCTAAACATACCATTATTTGTCTAGGTTATTCACTTAAGGATAAAGATTTTCGCTCCTTTATTAATGAAAGATTTAGTGTTTTTAAAAGCGATTGTCCACCTATCTATGCTTTTATCGCTAAAACAGACACATGTAAAGAAGAAATAAATTGTTACAAAAGCAAATATAATGTAAATCTTATTCCAATAAGTTCAGAATATAACTTCAAAGAAATTCAATCTACTCTTTTGAGTTTATATTGTTTGTACCATCGCATTGATTCAAAACACTATGGAGACAGTATATATCAATTAATTAACAAGAGAATAAACAAATCATTTGAATTAAAATTTGAAAAAAATTTTGATAATACCTTAAAACAAGCTAAAGAATTATTATGCGTATTTAAAGATGAAATGGACATCAGAGAATTAAATTCAATTTGTTTAGAAAACAATTTATTTTTGTCTACTGCTCATATCGAATTAATAGGTAAAAAAGCTGACGCAAATAAAGTTGTTATTGAAGAAGAAATTGATATGGGAAGTAGCCGAGATATTATTGCGAAATGGATTTCCGACAATATTGCAACTATTCCAGCAGATGATGAAAATCCACGTTTTTTAAGTGTCTATTATAAAAACATATTTTTTAAATATCACAAGACCTTATCATATTTATTGAAACATGAAACTTCGTGGAATGTTTTGATTGATAGCAATGTAAAATTAAAGCGTATCGTAGAGTTTTATAAGCAACAGGGCTTATGGAGAGAATGGCTTGAAATTGCTAGTAGCTCCTTGAAATATGCAAAATCTGATATAAAAATTGAATTAGTTAGGAGTATGCTTTGGATATATTTTTGGACTCGGGATTACAATAAGTTGGAATCACTTATAAATGAATTCCCCGAAAGTGATAGCGATACTGGTGTAAATACATATAGGCAAAAACTAACATATATTAATAAAGAGTATTTACCTCAATTGATAAAAAAACTAAAGAAAAAAACTGTAAAAGATGATTATTTTAAAATATCATTATTAGGACGCACTTATGCAAGATTATCAAAAGTATCTTGCTATGCTTCTGATTCAAAAAATTATTTGGAAAAAGCTGAACAATGTTTGATAAAAGCACTGGAATTTGCCTCGAAATCAAAGGACTTTATTGAGATGTCGGTTCAATATTGGTATTTAGCTCTTGTTCAAATTGACTTGAATAAAATAGGCGATGCAAGAAAAAATTTAGCAGAAGCGAAGCGATTAGACGAAAACATAATGGAGCGTGTTCCCGGAATAGCATGGTTAAGAATGGCAGAATATAGGTTTGCAAAAAAGGAAGAGTCCCTAGATTCTAATTATTTAAGAACTCTTGCAATAGATGCAATGACCAACTTGGGAATGCATAATATTGAAAAATATATTGACGAAGATTACTATTATTAAAAGCTAAATATTATGTTTTTGTTTTATCTTAATCCGTTTTTATATTTAATCTAAAGAATTAGTCGTTAAAAACGCTTGACATATTCTACAAATTTTGGTATAATTCGCACAAATATACAAAAAGGAGATGAGGTGTTTTGGCTGAGGGCAAACGCAAGATAGCAAGTCGGCAGGTTAGGCTAATTGTTTTGATTGTGTGTGTTTTAGTGCCTTTAATCAGCGTAATTGCGGCGGTTTTGTCTATGACGCCTAAGCTTTCTACGCCTGCGGGTTTGGCAAGAAACGGGGATTTGCTTGTTTGGGATTCGGTAGAAAACGCGGACTATTATGTTATAAACATCAACGGCGAAAGCTTTACCGCATACGAAAACTCTTACGATATTACCGCTCTTTTTCCTAAAAGCTACAACGCAAAGGTGCAAGCGGTAAACGCCGTAAACCGCCGCAAAAACTCAGAGTTTTCCAACACTGTTCCGTTTACGGTTGCGCGGCAAAATCTAAGCGTTATCCCAAACCGAAGCATAACCATTGCTAAGGAATTTGACGGAACGAATGAATATTCGGACGAAATTATACTAGGCGAACATTACACACTAGGGGACAATTTAAGGTTCGGCCAAGAGGTAGACCTTAACATAACCTCCGTCCGTTTTAACAGCGCGAATGTACCCGACGCAAACGCGCTTATCGTTTCTTACACGCTTACCTTACAGGGCGAAGACGCGACAAATTACCAAATTAGCGGCGGTTCGTTTAACTTAACGGCGCGCATAACGCCTAAAAAGCTTATAATAACGCCCAATTTATTGGCCAAGCAATACGCAAGCCTAGACAATCTCACGGACGAGGTATTTGACGAAGAATTAAACAGAGCGGTATCTATTGTATTTATGCGCACGGGCGGCGAAAGCATCGGCTTTTACGATTTAACGGGCGCGGCAGATACCGACAGAAATTATCTGATAGAGTTTGCCGAAAGCGCAGGGCTAAACCGCTTTGAAATTACGCGCCGCTACATAGAGGTTGCGTCCATGCCCGGCTTTATTGCCGCTAAAATGTTCGACGGCGGCACAGCCTTTACGGTTGCGGATTTTAGAAAGGATACCGAGTATGTCATTCACAACAGTATAATAGGGTACGAGGTAGACATTACGCTTATGAGCGCGGAGTTTAATTCTGCCGATGTTGTCAGCGCAAACACCGTAACGGCATATTTCAGCTTCGATTTAACCGACCCGCACGGCGTGTACAAAATCGTGCGCTCCGACTTTGAAATTGCGGCCGAAATTTCGCCGAAACAAATTCACCTAAACCCTCATTTTTTCACCAAAGAGTTTGGCGACTCCGAAGTTTTAGGGCAAAGCTATTTCGACGCGGATTTAAACCAAACGGCAGAAACAATCTTTACAAGAGCGCAAGGCGAAAGCATCGGCTTTTATGACTTAACCGCTGCGCAATCGCTCAACCCGAACTATGCTTTCGAGATTATTCAAAACACGGGCATCAATAAATTTAGCATCACCAAACGCCTGATTACCGTTTCGCCGCTAGACGCCGCCATAGAAAAAAGCTTTGACGGCAATACGGCGGTTACAGCGGTTTTAGAAAAAGATTTGCACTACACCTTAAACCGCGAGTTAAGCGGGTATCCCGTAGACATCATCATTTTAAGCGCGTTGTACAATAACCCCAACACAGCACTTGCAAACGAAGTAACCGTACACTTCGGCGCGGCCTTAACAGACCCGTTTGAGGTGTACCAAATCGAGGGCGGTTCGTTTGCGTCCGTCCATGCGCACATACATAAAAAGCAGCTTACCGTCGTTCCTGACGGCTTTACCAAGCAATACGGCAGCTTAGACGACTTAACCGACACCTTTTTCGACGCCGAAACAGATACGCTAATCGGCCTAACTTATACAAGAACGGCAGGCGAAACGGTAGGCTTATACAATCTTATTTCGGCTGTTTCGCACAACGATAACTTCGAGTTTAATCTTAGCAACGCCGCAAATAAATTTACGATACAACGCCGCACGCTTACGGTAACGGCCGAAAATATCCCACTTACAAAAGTATTCGACAACACGGATACGGTTACCGAAAGCATTTTTCAAAACACACATTACACCCTCCATAACACGGTGCTTTTAGAGGAAACGGACATCGCCTTTACCTTGCGCTTTAACCGCAGCGATAGCAGCGCAAACGGCGTAATCGTTACGATTGCAGGGCTTACGCACTACACCGACCGCTACGAGCTTTTAACGCACGAAATTATACTTCCCGCTACTATAACTCAAAAGCCCGTAACCATTATGCCGAATGCGTTCAGCAAGCAATACCTTGACGGCGCGGACTTTATGTCGCAGTCCTTTACGGACGCGGATTTAGGCTTGACATTCACCGTGCATTTCACCCGAACAACAGGAGAAACGGCAGGCACATACGACATTACGGGCGCGCTTTCGGATAACGCAAACTACCTTTTCACCGTGCAAAACGGCGCGGATAAATTTACCATAACCCCGCGCTTGTTGGGCGTAGAAATTATAGGCAACCCCGTGTTTAGCAAGGTGTACGACGGTACGCGCAATAACACAATCCCTATAACCCTCAACTTTCATTACACGCTTACCAACCTAAGCGGCGGCACAGGCGTTACGCTTAATATACTCAGTCAAGAGTTCGACAGCGCGGACGTTTTAAGCGCGTCTAAACTGTTCGTGCGCTACGACGCGCTTATAGAGGGCGGCGACGGAAACTTTGTAACCTCCGCAGGAACAATGGAGTTTGACGCAGTTATAACCCCGCGCCACCTAAGCATTACGCCCGATGTATTTACCAAAAGATATTCAGAAACAATCGAGTTGCAGCAAAGCATTTTCGACCCTGTAACGGGCGAGAGTATCCCCGTAAGCTTTTTAAGTACGGCAGGCTTAGACCACACGCTGACGGACGCAGGCACTTACGATATTGAGGAGGTTTTTTGGACGGATACCAACTACGCATTTACGATTGTCCTAGCGGCGGGGACGGGTAGATTTATTATCCAAAAAAACGAGGTTATGCTTGCGGCGGATAACCGCAGCACCGTGTTTAACGCCGAAGGGCAGGGCATAGCCGCGCCGTCAAGCACGCCCGACAAACCGCTTACAATAGAGTACGGGCTTTCGGGCAGCAGCAGTTTCAGCCTTGACTTACCCGTAAACGCAGGCACTTACACCGTGCGGATTATCTTTGACGGCGATAACAATTACCACGCAGCCTACATCGAAAGAGTGTTGTTTATAGAGCGCGCAACCGCCGTAATCACCGACACCACGCCTAATAATTATGTGTATGACGGCACCGTTAAGCCCGTTACCGCAACGCTGAACCATAACGAAGCCCCGCTAAGCTTTTCGCGCAACGATTATATAAACGCAGGCGCGTACAGCAGTATTTTAATAAGCGTACCGCAAACCCAAAATTACAGGGCGGCCAGTATCGTAGTAAGCCTAACCATCGCGCAAAAAGTCTTAACCGATGCAGACATAGCTTTCCCGTCCGCCGCAGACATTACCTTCGGTCAATTCCTATATAGTTCTGTCCTTTCAAACGGTTCGCCTTTGGGCAGCTTTTCATGGGCAGACGGCCTAACCCAACCCCTTGTTTCCGACACGCAATTCACCGTACACCTAACGCCCTTAGACCTATTCAACTACGATTGGTCAGCCGTAACTTTAAGCCGCCCGGTCAACCTAACGGTACACAAATTAGTGGTTTCGTCCATCACCTTCCCAACAGCCCAACCCGTCCTATTCGGCCAACCCCTTTCCGCCTCCGCCCTAACAGGCACAACCCCCTTCGGCACATTCGCATGGGAAACGCCGCAAATCCTATTAACGGCAAGCGGCAATCATTATGTAATTTTTACGCCGCACGATACCGATAATTACGATTGGCAAGTAGAATTCAGACAAGAAGTTGCCGTTATAGTGTGGTTTAAAACCGCTTTTGAATCATTTGGCGGCAGTCCCGTGTCTGAAATTATAGCACCCGTTATTACCGACGCGCCGTTTACCTATAAAGCAGGATACGCATTTGACGCTTGGTACTTCGACGCCGCGCTAACGCAGCCCGTCGTATTTCCGTACCATGTAACCAGCGAAAGAACGCTGTACGCCGCATGGCGTTCGGCAGGATTGTCTTTCCGCTACATACAATCCGACAACACCTATGCCGTAAGCGTAGACCATTCAAATCCAGTGCAAGAAATCTTTATCCCTGCTTTTCATAGAGGAGCACCCGTTACGTGCATAGACAACGACGGCTTTAGAGATTGCACATGGATTACCGTTGTAGTAATTCCCGAAAGCGTTACCGTAATAGGCCACAACGCATTTTTAGGTTGCACAAACCTAAGAAGTATTATTGTTTGTAATCTGATAGGCAACATTAGTTTTGGTGCGTTTTGGAGTGAAACGGGTTTTTCCGCAGGAACAGATTTTTATTTTGGAGCTACTCCGTGCGATAAATGCGACGGCGCAACTGATTTTCATCAATTCCACTGCGAGGATTTTTAAGCTAGGATTTTACAAAAAATCCAAAAACACATTGACAGGCATAAAACCTTGTGTTAGAATAAGAGTAATAGATAAGATATTTTAGAGGTGTTTATGGACGAGAAACAAAAAGCAGTAGGTATTGAGTGCGAGTGTAAAAAAGAGCCGCATAAAAAGAAAATTCTAACGGCTATTGTTTTTGGCATTACTTTTTTGGTGCTTTTTATACCTATAGGCGGCATTGCACCCGTTATTCGACCTAGTATGATTTTTTGGTATTTGTTGGCATTTCTTTTCCCATTGTTCGTTCCCGCTTCGATAGGTTTAGCGTTATCAATTTTTGCGAGGATTAAGGGTGGGAATAAATGTTTATCTATGATGGGAATTGCCATGAACGGTTTTGTTTGTCTCGTTGTAGTGGTGTTTTGTATAGTTTTTGCAGCGTATGCGTTCAGCGGACGGTTGATTTAATAATCTATATAATTATAGTTTATCTAAAATAAAAAATATATTCAAAGGAATAATAAAAAATGAAAAGGAAAATATTTCAAAAGAAGTACATATGTGTAGCGGCAATTTTCGCAGTTTTATTGGCGGTTACATTAGTATTGTTCTTGTTGGGAATGATGTCTGCAAGCGCAAACAGCGACCCACCTCAACTTTTTCATAGTGGTGTAACAGTAACAAATTTAGAAACTGAAACAAATGGTACGGAAGTTGGAGCGAGATTTTCAAAACAGCCAATGCTTACTGTATTAACGCATGGCTTTCAAGCAAACGCAACGCGTTGGAGCAATAATGTCGTTGTGGACAAGCGTTGGCAGGTTGGAGATCCGAAACAAAATTATGATAATAATGGCTTTGCCTACGACAGTTATTCTTTAATCGAGCAATTAAGAGCGAAATCGTTGAATGGCGCAGTTGTGTATTGGGCGAGAATGGCTAGAAATAAAAATGGCATCGGCGACGGATTCTACTTAATTGAATTGGGAGTAAAAAATAATTTTGAGAGATATAATTATTTTGATGATGGGACAAATAACGACGGTGTTAAGGTGCATATAGGCGGAATAAAAAACACTGCTGAAACAAGAGTTCTTGCAAAAACTCGTATTACGGATGTATCCAAACATACAATTATTGTTTTTGATGCAGAATATGCGTCGGAGCAAGGAGACTTATTTTTCAAGAATGAGTTTCATTACATGATGGATCGTATCGTGTATGATATGAAATTAGCCATGGGCGGAATTTATCCGAAAATAAATTTGATAGGGCATTCTCGCGGCGGCTTGGTGAATCTAGATTATGCAATGGATCACCCGAAACTCATTGATACAATAATCAGCATTGGCACACCGTATCATGGGGTCAATCATTGGAGGACGCAATCCGATGCGCGAGGTTTATCTTTTGCTAAAACTCAAGGTTACAGGGACATTAATGACTTTGGAAAACAACAAGCGCGCATAAAAAAGTGGAACGCTGGGGCGTACGGAGATTTTGGAAATATTACAGTACACGCTTTATCTGCATCTTGTGATTCTCAATTTGTCCATGACCTTTTTTATTATAATTTGCCGCCTGAACATTTAGTTCCTATTTTTTTTCAAACTACTTTTGCGAGTGTTATTAGAAGCGATATAAATGTTGATATGGCCGCAAGCGTAAATTCACAAAAAGGAATCCTTGTGGGAGATTTTTGGGATCAGTCCGTACCTAATGCAGCCGGGCTCATTGTAGAGCCTAATCGAAAAAGGCTTTCTAGTAGCGATCAACGGGACTACCTGAATTTTAACACAAGGCATAAACTTTATAATGGAAACATGAATAATAGATTGAATTCAATCAAATGGTGGGACGGTGGCGGTGTAAATGGTAGAATAAGAGTAGGAAATCCCTATGATATAAGTAGGAATTCATTACATGTTCTCGAACCGCGTAGCCAAGATTTTGTCGAGTTTACCCGTGATACGCTTACATTGGGCGGCGGTATGGTTGCTTCAAGGGTTTTGGAAAACGGCACTTTTGAGGTAACGGGACCGAATTATATTCCGCTAAATGGCGAAATCATTATCCCCGGCATAATAAACGGCAGACTCGTAACTTCAATCGCTACAAACGCTTTTGTTAATCAAGACCAACTCACACAAATATCAATTCCCCTAACTGTTACTTCAATCGCTACAAACGCATTTATGAGGTGCAATAATTTAGAAAGTATAATAGTGAATCCTAACAATCCAAGCTTTGCAAGTCGCGACGGAATTTTATACAATAAAGCCATGACAGAGTTTTTGCTTATACCCGATGCGTTAAAAGGGGAAATAGTTATTCCGAACAGTATTTTATTTATAGAAGCTTTTACATTTTCTAACCGCGTGAATCTAACAAAAATAACCATTCCGAATAGCGTTATTAGCATTGGACTCGGTGCATTTGATAATACGGGCATATGGAACGGTGCGCAGCAAAACAGTGTGGTGTATGCGGATAATTGGGCGGTTGGATATAAAGGTAATTTAGGAAAGGTTGAATTAAAAAGCGGCACAGTAGGCATCGGGAATTTTGCGTTTGAGTATAGTAATCTAACAAGTGTTACTATGCCGGACAGTCTAAGGCACTTAGGTATCGGGGCGTTTGCAAATTGTATAAATTTACAAAAGGTAGAATTGCCAAATATGCTAAGGATTATAGGCGGCATGGCATTTTACGGTTGCAGTAACTTACATGAAATTCATATACCCGAAAGTGTAAGTGATATAGGCGCGGCAACATTTGCAAATTCGGGCTTAGAAAATATCTATTTGAATTCCGTTGAACCGCCTAATATTGGTTTGGATACTTTTGAAAACACAACGGATTTAATAGTTTGGATAAGGCATCATGTAGCGCAGATTCGCTATAAAGAAACATGGGGCGAAGATTTTGATTTTAGAACAGAAAGTGAAACATTGCACTTTTATTATCGAGATACAGAAAATAATGAATTAATACATATCGAAAGTAAAAGTGTGTTTCAATTTTCGTTTTTTCAAGACTTGCCGACACCCTCTCATGATGGGTATTGGTTTGATGGTTGGTACGATGTTTTCGGCAAACTATACACAGACGGTATGTTGTGGGATAAAGAATTATCCGAAGATTGGATTTTAATTGCCGCATTTTCTCCGCGTAGAAATGTTGTTTCGTTTGATGTTGACGGAGGGATATATAAAGAATCGTTTTATCTAACGGTTGAAGAAACACATTTACTAAGCGATGGCATTAAACGAGGCCATACATTTGCAGGGTGGTTTGATAACAACGAATTTATCGGGCAGCCTATTCAAATAATAGAAAGCCTTACAAGCAATTTAAAGCTTTACGCAAAGTTTGAGGCAATAACGGTAAAGATTTCATTTGATATGCCCGTTGGCGAACAAATCGCGGATATGTATGTTACATTTGGTTCGCATTTTGAAATTGCCGCGACGCCAACCAAAACAAACCATGCGTTGGCGGGGTGGTACTATATAGACGAACACGGAAATGAGATACGCGTGGCAGGCTCGAACGGTTTCAGCATGAGGGGAAGCGGTTTTATTTCGGATGTGGTATTATTCCCGAAATGGAATTTGCAAAAAGTTACGATTATTTTTGATGTCGGCACTGAGTTTTATATGTTAGGCGAGTCGGGTCTAAGTGAAGAAATTATGTCGGTGTTTGCGGGTCAAAACATCAACCCGAATGATGCTGCCCTTCGAGATTTGTTTATACAGCAAGGTTGGACTTTTCATTATTTTAAAGATGATAGCGGAAATATAATTGTTGATTGGGACAGTGTTCCGGACTTTGGAAGTGCGTTTACAACGCTTATCATATATCCGCACTTAACAGCAAATACTTATTTTATAACTTATGATTCCGACAATGGCATAATGCACGAATCGGACGAGGCATTTTTATTTGATTGTGAAAGCGGGGTTCTTGAAACCATTGCGTCGCTTGGTTTTAGTGAGAGGGGACATGATTTTGAGGGATGGGCTTTTGAGTCTAATGGAAAACAAATTCGCGTTGACGCGGATTTAGCGGATAATTTAACACTCCTTCAAGGCTTGGCGGATGAAGACGGTGCAAGAATTACGCTTGTAGCTTTGTGGCGGCCTTTGGAGATTACTATAACTTATAGCGTTGAAGGAGTGCCAAAAAGCGATGAATTGCCTCCAACAGGCAGAGTTGTTTTTGGTGCAAAAGCGTTTAATCTTTATCATGAGGTTACGACTACCGCATATGATTTTCATGGTTGGTATACGGGGAGAAACGGCACAGGTACGCGCTTAACTAACGCGAGAGGCGAAGCACAGGTTAGTGCCTTTGATTTCGACCAGAACATCACCGTCTATGCGCATTTTACGCCGACGGTATACCGATTGACGCTTATTGCGGTTGCAGACGAAATAAGAGGAACAACATCGAATTTCCAAAGCAGTGGTTTTACGCGTTCTGTAAGCGGCTCAGAAATACACTTCTATAGAGATTTTACTGTAAGAGATTCCTTTACAATCCCATCTGCCAGCGATACAGGAAAAGTATTTGTTAATTGGTTGGTAATCGGCTCGGCAAGTATCGCTACATTTGGAAATGACGGATTTGTTCAAGAAAAAATACCACGGGTAAATTTAGCAAGCGGTACTATTACTGGACTTATAGGAACAGTTACGCTTCGTGCGAATTTTCAATTTACAAGCATTAGACCGACAAGTTGGGGAACACTTCCGACAGATATTAATGATTCGCATGTGATTATTAATTATGCCGATTATTACGATAAGTGGCTTTCGCCATTATTTGTAGGCGGTAATGTAAGAGAACTTACCATTCAAGGCGGAGGAAAAACATATGAGTCTTTTAGCATTTTTATAGAAGACGCTTCGAGTATAATTTTGCGGTTTCATAATTTTAATTTTTCTGCGCCTAGTGATTATCATGGGGTTAGCCATACTAAAAGCACCCTAGTGGTGGAAGCTTACGGCAGTAATACCATTCGCGGCGGCAGTCCAATTAGGCATATTTCATCTAGCACACCTACATTGGATAGTAAGTCTTTTAATGGAAACAGTGCATTTAGCGGCCCCTCTTTTCGCTTTGCAGGTAGCGGAAGATTTATCTTACATGGCGGTAATGGCGCAGAAGGTGCTCAAATGTATCATTATACAACAGTTAATGGTGTTCCGCGATATCGCGGACAGCATGGCGGAGATGGAGGCCATGCGGTAAATGCTAGTAGTAGCGTTGAAATAAATACTCCGAATTTCGAGGCGTTTGGCGGCAAAGGAGGCAACGGTTTTAGCCCGACTCAATTCGGTTGGACATGGGTTCCGCACGCACCTAGTGTAGGTCAACGAGGTATAGATGGGTTCGGAGGAGGAGACGGAGGAGTTGGCGGCAGAGCTATTTTTTGTCAAACTACATTGCATATTTATTCGCAGGTAATAAGACTTACGGCTGGAGATTCTGGAAACGGTGCAGAAGGCGGTAAAGGCGGCAAGGGCGGAACAGGTGCAGCGGGAAGAGATTGGGTGCTTTTTAGCACTTCTACAAATGGCTCAAACGGCGCACGAGGCGGTGATGGCGGGTACGGCGGAAATGCCTATCGGGGAGTTGCTGCGGTTTTTGTGGCTTCGGGAAGTATGCTTAATATGGCGGGTTCTTTAATTCGATTTAATGGGCAAAATGGTATAGTCGGAAAAGGAGGAGCAGCAGGTGAAGGTGGCGACGGAGGACTGGGAGGAATAAGATTAGACGGGGACAGGCAACCGTCCGGCGCACGCGGCGCGAATGGAAATATCGGCAGAGACGGCGTTCTAATTTGATGCACTTAAAAGTCCGCACAAAATTTTTCTGCTTACCTATAATCTTTTAAATGTCTTAATTTTTGTTTAATTTCGTAGACTTGTCGTTTGATTGTGCCGACGGGCTTGTTTATCATTTTAGAGATTTCAGTATATTTATTACCGTAAATATAATGCAATTCAAAGATTTCTTTTTCGGCGTCTGTTAATTTTTCTATTGCTTCGGCTATCAAAACAGGAAGGTCGTAGTCGGGCGTTTTTGAAAATGCGTCGCTTGCGTATTCGGCAAGATAAGCGGTTTTGCTGTCCTTTCGGATATAGTCTACCGCCCGATTGCGAATGGATTGAAAAATCCACGCACTAGGGTGATTTATGTACGGGATTTCATGCGCATTATTTAAAATGTATTTCAAAAATTCCGACGCAATATCTTTGGCGTCTTCTATGTTTTTGACTTTCGTAAAAGCCGAGAAACTCATTTTTTCATAGTATTTGTTGTAGATAGGTTCTAATCCGCAAGTATCGCCGCTCCGTATTCTATCCAAACACTGATTAAATAGCGTAGCTTTCATAAGTAATTTTAACCCGGCAGCTTTTGGTTTTCCTTCAACATAGTTTTAATAAGTTCTAATATAGCAGACCTTTGATTTTCCATCAATGCTTTCCAAAGACCGATTAAATCTTTATCTTTTTCGGTTAAATAGACTAATTCGTCATCTCTGATAAAAAGATTAAGAATATCTGTACCTAATGCGGTACATATGCTTTCAAGCAAATATAAACTTGGAGCAGATTCTTGGTCTCTCCATTTATAAATGGTTGCTTGGCTTACGCCCGCTTTCTTAGCCAGTGCAAAGATACTAAGCCCTCTATCGCGCCTAAGCTTATCCACTTCGTTGTAAATTCTACATTTGACAACTGCGTAAAGTCAAGCAAAATGGGCGTTTTTTAGGGTGTTTGGTGGGTTTCACACACATTTCACTCATAATTTCACACATATTGCTTTTGCGGTGCGTGGTGAAAAATATTATTGAAAGGAGTTTGAAAACTTAATCGCTGTTGTTAAATGGGTGTTGCTTGCAACGCTCATTTTAATTTGCAATAACACGCCGTTTTGCGACACCACGAAAGCCGTGCGGGTTGGGGGCTGGCGGCGGCAGAGCCGCCCTCGCCAACGCTCCCCAAACTCCGCAGCGGCTTTCTTTCGTGGCGGTGTTGAATGTACGCAAAAAAATCGTGCGTGTGTTTCCATTGCACAATTACGAAAATAAAAACCTCTCGGTTGTTTGTTCCCGAAAGGCTTTTGCTAATTTGCTTGCTTTGAGTTAGTATTTGCGGATAATCTAAAAACCTATTTGTCCTCTTGCTCTTGTATGGTATCAAGTAGGGTTTGCATATTCTTTATGCTTTCGGATAACAAGTATTTTAGCATATCGTTGTCGGTTTCGCTAATGCCGTCAAAAAAGATTTCGGGGTTATTTTGTATAAACCTTGCAAGACCTGTTGCCATACCGTCCGTTTTTTCAAGCGTGCGGAATAACTGCTTGCGTGCTTTTTGTACGCCCTTTATCATACCTTGCAAATAGGCTTGTGCCTCGCTTTCCGTCATATCCTCTAACCGCTTATAGTCTGGCAGATACTCAAACTTAATACCCCTAACGCCGTGTTGCTGTTCGCTTTCGGGGGTGCATTGCAAATACATTTGGCTCTTGATTGTTTCAATGTTGGGCTTGTCGTAGCCGAGTTCGCTTTTATTGACTTTATTGTAAAGTTCGTCAAAACTGCTATAAACATAATAGCCGTTTATTCGGGCGTAGCAAGTTTCGCTCGTGTTGTCATTGACGATACAAACAATTTCGCCCACTCGAATAGATTGTGCATAATCGTCATTGAGTGTCAGCCAACAAGTCATTTCGCCGCTTTTAACCTTTGCAAATCTATCTTTTTTTAATATGATATGTTTCATTTTGTTTTCCATTATTGCACCTCGCCATTGATTTCAATTATCGCACCTTGCTTTTTAAGCGTGGCTATCGTTTCGGCGGTGGGTTCGCCCCTTTGCCAAATGTAGTGGTTTCTTTCGGGCATATAAATAATCTCGTGTATGCGGTTACAAAACGCCTCGTATGACGGCTCATCGCCCTCACGCCGTGCTTTTTCGTACTGTTGGTCAAGCGGATAATTAGAGATTATAAAAACCTTTGTATAGCAAGCGACACGGTTTGTGTTCCGTGCGGAAAGGTGCAAGGGTTCGCCCTCTATATAATCATTCATTTCGGTTAAAGGGATTTGCCCCTTAAACTCGTCAAACAAAATAATGTCTTGCATATCGTATTGGTCAAATTGTCCTGTGGAATTGTATTTGCCGACCTTTGCGATTTCGTTGGGATAGTAGCCTAAAACTCGTCTTGGGTAAGTTGTTTTTCCCGCCCTTGATTTGCCGTATATATAGGTTACATACACCGAGCGGACTTCTTTGCCGTATTTTTCCTGTAACGCTTCTTGCCTAATTGCTTTAATCCTTGCGTAACTATGCAAGGTTAGCATAGGGTGTTTTTTGAATAACTCCGTCATAGGTATAGACAAATCTAAAATATCAAGAGCGAATTGTGCGGTGTCCGTCCGTTGTCTTTCCTCTACAAAATCGCCGTATTCAAAGAATGGGTATTCCTCTTGGCGTGATTTTTCTTTCTTGCAGTATTCACGGGCTTCCGTGTTAGATTTATAGCAGGGGTCAAGGTGTATTCCGCCAAAGATTTTGCGGACAACATTAAAGTCCATTGGACGGCGGTATGTCATAAAGCCTTGCAAGTGCAGGTTTTCGCCTTCTTCGCCTTTTTCGTACTGAAAGCATACATAGCGGATAAAATCAATTTGTTTGAAATACTCGCAAGCGGCGGCGTAGTCTTTGAAAAAACAACGCTCGGAAACAACTTTACCGATTACCTTTTTATTCTCTTTCTTGTCGTATTCTACAATGGCAAATGTAAAAAATTGCTCGTACTGCGGTTGACGGATAAATGAAAAATCGTGCTTGACTTCTTTCCCTAACAACGCTTTTTGTTCGTCCGTAAGATTGTCGGGGTCAAGCACCTTTACATCGTCCGTAATAAACGGATTATTTAGCGTAAATTGGTTACGCCTTGCTCTATCTCTCGGTTGATACGCCATATATACATTATACCTTTTTTGCGGGGATAAGTCAAAATAAAATGGTATCGTTAAAATATTTGTTTAATTTTTTTGTAGCCGTAGGTTTGCGGTTTTACCCTCGTTCCGTTTGCGACTTGTCAAGGGGCAAGCGATATTTTTTCAAAAACATACCTAAACAAAGGGCAAGCGCACATACGCCAAAAAAAACGCCGCCGATACCGCTTATCAGTTTTGCGTATTCGTGTTCAGTAAAATATAAAATTGCTCTTTGTGTCAAACCCAACGCTATAAAGGCATTTGCAATGTCTGAAAGTTTTATATGGTGGATTATTTTGCTATGATTTTTTCTTGTAATAATAGAGTTTATTGCCGCCAATAATAGCTTAATAAACGCCGAACCAGCCACAAAGATAACAACCCATAACCCGTAATTTGAGGGCGGCTCATCGTGAAAAAATGTACTGACGATTGCAAAGCTAAAATACAAAAAAGATATAACCGCCATACATACCGCAATGGTTTTTAGGCAGGATTTTTCTACTTCTTTATTTGTGGCGTTGTCATTTGCTTGAACAAGTTTATATTTTTTCAAGGCGTAAAACTTTGTTATGCCGAAAATCAAACTATAAACGCCCGCCATTCCTGTATTGTAAGATAATTCAACCGCTCCGAGAACCAAAACTACTATGCCGTAAATTAAATTAAACAGCATAGTTAAAAAAATTATCGGTCGTATTTTCGCCATTGTGGATATTTCCGATAGGTGGTTTTTAAGTTTGTTTTTCATATAACCTCATATTAGCGAAAAAGAAAGACGACAATTTCTCGCCGCCTTTCGCCGCTTTTAGACTTATGCCAAGTCGCGTTTTTTTAATATCAAAGTTGAAAGCGCACCAATTCCAAAAAAACCAGCTACCGCTACCGCAATACTTATCAGCAAATGAATGATTGTGGAGTCAAGCGGTACGGCTATACTTGCAACGGGGTAGAAAATTATTCCTACGACGAATGTCGCTATAATCGTAACCCAAAGCCTTTGCTTAAAGAGTACGGCAAAGCTAAGATATAACGGCACAAACAAGCCCATTAAAAACGCTTTTGAAAGTAAGCATAGAATTAAGTTGCCTGCGTTCGCTATTCCTAAGTCAAACGATTTGCCCATAATCGCGCCTACAATAATTGTTATTAAGGTGTAAGAAATTATCATACACAAGCCGCCGAACATACCCACGATAGTTTTTGAAACAATGTAGTCGGATTTTTTTGCGTGTACGGTAAAGATATTTTTGACAAAGCCGCTACTATAATCGTGAGCGACAAATATTGAAATTAGCAGTGCGGCAAAAATAAAAAGCATATTTATATTTGCCATATTGCCAAAGTCCGCTAATCCAGCCGTATTGCCGCTGAAACCCTCAATCATTTGCCAAGTGTTTGTAAACGCCGCTTCGCCCGTTTCTGCCGCTCCGACCATTCCAAGCACTAATGCTGGAATACACGCCGACACGATTACCATTATATAAAATATCGGTGTGCGGAACAATCTATAAAAATCCAGCTTCAACATTGATTTTATTCGTTTCGCAAACTTTGGTGTTTCAAAAGTATTGCGCGTGTCTATTGTCTTTTCCATTATGCCGCACTCCTTTGGCTCATAAGCCTAATGTAGTATTCTTCTAAGCCTATTTTCTTGTACGCTATCTCTTTTAGAGCAACGCCGCCCTTGACTAAAATTTCGGCAACATATTCCGCCGCTCTTTCGTCATAAATGCGGATACCGTCTTCCTCAGCCTCGACTTCTTTGTACTTCTTTTTAAGCAATTCCGTAGATTTCGATATGTTGTCTACTTTAACAAAAACAAACTCGCGCCATTCGCTACCCATTTCCTCGGCGGTCATTTCTTTAATGAGCGTTCCGTTTCTAATAATGCCGTAGTGTGTGGCTATTTTTTCTAATTCGCCAAGCACATGAGAGCTTACAAGAATTGTAATGCCGTGTTTTTGATTTAGCTCAATCATTGTTTCACGCACAATTCTAACACCGTCAGCGTCAAGACCGTTAATAGGCTCGTCAATGATTATAAGGCGCGGATTTCCCAAGAGCGACTGCGCGACACCGATTCGCTGTTTCATACCCAAAGAACATTGCTTGAATTTGCGCGTGGCTGCCGATTCCATATTGACAAGTTTTAAGACACGCATAACTTCTTCTCTTGGATTTACAATACCTAAATTTAACGCTTGCATCATTAAGTTTTGAAAAACGGTACTTGACGGAAAGCAAGCTGGGTTTTCAATCATTACGCCTATGCTTGCACGAACTCCTGCATCGGTATAGTCTTTTCCGAAAAGTTTAATCTCGCCGCCGCTTTTAACGAGCAAGCCAGCCAGCAACTTTTGTGTCGTGGATTTCCCCGAACCGTTTTCGCCAATAAAGCCGTAAATCGCTCCCTCTGGCACTCGTAGGTTAAGGTTGTTGACCGCAAGAAAACCTCTGAAACTTTTGGTCAAATTTGTTGTTTCTATTGCGTACATTATTGCCCCCTTTTTTAAGCCCTTGCGCTTTCGCAAATATCGGCAAGCTTGTTGTATTCGTTTTCCAATATGGGATTGATTTTTGCTATTTTGTGTTTTTTAACCTTGCTGTGTACAAGCCACGCCAAACCGCAAATACCCATTCCGACAATGCCGAGAGCGATACCGCCGACCAAAAACCCAAGTGTTGAACTAAGTGTCATAACCATACTCATACCGCCGCCGAATGTTAATGCTCCGACTATGCCCGTAGTTAGTGAGGGAGTAAGCCCCGCCGTTTTTTTCTTGCCTTGCAAAACCTCAATGTTTAGCAAATTGCTGTCTACTTGCTCTTGTAATTTAAGCAAGTTTTGTTTGTTTGCAATTTTCCTATCCCTTTTGAACGAAAGGTTTACGCTGAAAATTGCGCCCTCCGAAACGCTACTTCCGACAAGTTCCCAGCCCAAGTTTAGATAGCTGTCGGTTGCCATTGCTTCCATTTCTCGTTTAACTTTGATTGTTCTATAATCATAAGTTACTGCTCCGTGTTCCATAATTTTTTCTCCTTTTAAGTCCTATGGACTATTTTTTTTTCTCCAACAGGTGTTGTTTTCGTTGACCTGTTAGCTTGATTTTAGTATAATATAGGCATACACAAAAGACCACAACACGGGTTGTTCAAAGTGTTGGAATAATAGCAAAACCACCCGACACAAATTTTCAAAATGTCGGAATAAAGGATATTTATGAATATTTCAGGCAATTCGCGGTTTCAATCTACCGCAGAAAAAATTGAAAAAGCAGTATTTGCGCTGTTAAAACGAAAAAGATATGACGCTTTTTCGGTCAAAGATATTTGCATTGAAGCGGCTATTAACCGTAGTTCTTTTTATGCTCACTACACCGATATAAACGACTTGATGATTAAAATTGAAAGCACTCTATCCCAAAAAATGAAAAGTGTTTTATCGCCAATGAAAGATATTGCTACAAACACGCTTGACACAAATCCTTTTGTTGCGTTATTTACTTTCATTTATGAATATAGAGATTTTTATAAAGCGTTCATAAAAAGCAATACGCCGAGTTTTTTTGCTCCGAAAGTTATGGAACAACAAAGGTTATTATTGCAACAATTATCAACAAAAAACAATCTTAATTATTCGGATAGCGAAATCAACTATCACTTGCATTTTTTTGGCGGCGGCTTAAAGGCTATCTGCGAACAATGGCTATTAAATAACTGCCGCGAAACGCCCGAAGAAATGGCAAGGATAATTCATAATGAATACGCAAATAACGCAAGGTATTTTGTGTAATATTTTTGGTCTTGGGATTGTCGGTTCTCACTCGTTCCGTTTGCGACTTGTCAAGGGGTAAACGGTTGTATTTTTTTGCTTGCTACGGAGTAAAGCAAGGGGAGCAAAAAAATCTCCACCGTCAGGTATGACCCCTTGACAAGCCGCATTTTTCGTGCCGTTAAAATAACGCCGAAAGCAACTCAAAAAGGATAAATCACATTTTGGGTTGCTTTCGGTTTTGTTATTTTAGCACGAAAAACCACTACACTTGCTGTGTCGGTAGCCGTTTCTTTTGCCTCAGCAATCTAAAAAGGATAAATTTTTGCGTGGTGGGTGTCAAGCGTTTTCGGGTGGTTTTCGGGGTGACGGTTTTGTTTTTTGCGGTGGTTTTTTGTGTGCTTTTCGAGGTGCTTTTTGTGGGTTTTCGATTGGAAGTTGTGGATAACTTTGAGCAAAAATGGGTGTTTATCCCTTGCGTTTTTTGGCTAAAAATGATATAATATTGGTAGTGAAAAGTGATTGAAAGGAGGTTGTGAAACTAACAACAGCGGTCAAGTTTGAATATGAAAAATGACATATAAGAACAAGACCATAACAAAACACGCACGAGGAAATTGGTTTGTGCGTATCCGCTATAACGGCAAATACGTTTCTATCTATGGAAAGACCAAAGCGGAATGTTACGAAAAGTTAAAGGTTATTGCCGATAAGGTAGAGCAAGAAAAGTGGCTTGCTAAGTTGGCAGGAATAACGGCAACGCCGATTGTTCAAGCCGTAATCGCTCAAGCACCGCCGACACCGACAGTCAAGGTTTACACCTTGCAAGAATGGTTTGACGAGTGGTTGACGAGTTACAAGGGCAATTTAAGAGCGGTTACGGTCAACGGCTATCGCCAACTATTCAAAACGCATTGTGCGGATTTGCTTGATACGAGCGTAACGGAAATTACAAACGCTATGCTTGCAAGGGTAGTCAATACAATGAGCGGTTGCAGACAAGCAAAAGACCAAGTTAAAAGTTTGCTTAAACAACTATTCGCTATCGCCCACAATGACAAGTTAATTGACAGTAACCCGACACTAAACTTGCCCCGACCCAAAGCGACACCGCCGACACGGAAACGGCAAGCACTAACGGCAGAGCAAGAAAAGCGGTTTATTGAAACGGCGTTATCCGACCTTGACAAATACGAGCCGTTATTGATTTGTTTATTGCAGGGTGTGAGAAAGGGCGAAATGCTTGCGTTAAGACCGAATGACTTTGACTTTGAGCGGAATACCTTGCGGATTGACGAAAGTTATGACGAACAAAACCCTACCGACCTACTGACCAAGAACGCCGACAGCAACCGAGTAATGCCAATGTTTGAACTGACCCGAAAGATTTTGTTAAAGTACGCAGGGGCAGACCCGAACAAACGCATATATGAAAAGTTTTACTCAACGAAACTTGCCAAAGCGTTAAGGGAATTACAAGAACAAGCGAACTTGCCACAGTTTACAATCCACGAGTTACGCCACACTTTTATTACTCGTTGCCACGAACGGAAAATTGACGAAATGATTGTGCAAAAATGGGTCGGTCATCAAATCGGTAGCAGAATGACAAAAGCCGTCTATACGCATATATCCAACGACAAAGAACAGGAATTTATCCAATTATTAAATCAATCAGCCTAATAGTTTCACACACATTTCACACATATCACTCATAAAAAATAACTATTTTGACCTCTGTTTTCTTATAAAAACCCCATTTTAGGCGGTTTTAAGGAACAGGAACGCAGTTGTCAAATGTAATTCTT